>Ga0255365_10230_pt1 | contig 14486 bp, 10 predicted proteins | sample ANMaggSeSYBR01J3_FD_182089 | JGI IMG/M metagenome (GOLD analysis project Ga0255365, IMG submission 182089) | Sediment cell enrichment communities from methane seep in Santa Monica Basin, California, United Staets - ANME aggregate JGI... | ecosystem: Environmental > Aquatic > Marine > Cold seeps >... | reverse complement strand
GACAGATACGCACAGTGAAGAAATGAAGCGTGGTATATCTATTAGATTAGGGTATGCGGATACTACTTTCCGGAAGTGTCCTACCTGCCCGGAGCCTCAGGGCTTTAGCGTTGCTAAGACCTGTGAGCACTGTGGGACTAAAACGGAAGAGGTCCGTACCGTGTCATTTGTAGATTCTCCTGGTCACGAGACCTTGATGGCAACAATGCTCTCTGGAGCTGCTATCATGGATGGAGCTATTCTTGTCATTGCTGCGAATGAGGAATGTCCTCAGCCACAGACAAAGGAACATCTGATGGCTTTGAACATCATCGGTATCAAGAATATCGTGATCGTGCAGAACAAGATCGACCTTGTTCCAAAGGAAAAGGTCATTGAACATTATCATCAGATCAAGGAATTCGTTAAAGGAACGGTTGCAGAGAATGCACCAGTTGTCCCTATCTCCGCACAGCAGAACATCAATATCGATGTTCTCATCGGCGCGATGAACGAAATGATCCCAACTCCAGTGCAGAAACTTGACAAGCCGGCACACTTGCTTATTGCAAGGTCTTTCGATATCAACAAACCTGGAACACCTATTGATAAGATCTCAGGTGGCGTTATTGGTGGAACCCTCACAGCAGGTACACTAAAAGCAGGTGATGTAATATAAGTATCTAGATTAAATGTAACTGCTTTAAAGTTTGTGATACCATGTCATTTCTAATATATAAGTGATTTCAACCATAATAATATCATACTATACTTATTAGTGATGTTATACCAGACAGAACGATATCAAAGCATAACAAAAAAAGGAGAACTTAAAAAAATAAGGGCGATAAGATCACTCATCGCCATCTTTCTTTGAATACCTGCTTCGGTAGACAAAATATCCTGCAACTACAAGCACTATGACCACACCTGCACCAATGATCACCGGCATATTGGAACCATCGGCCTTTGCAGATGCCGGAAGTACATCGGTCTTGATCTTTACGGTATCAGATATCTGGTCATGCCCATCGACATCCTCATACTTGACCTCACTGTTCAAAGCGTAAGCCTTTGGAACTGCAAGGTCATCCACCTTAAGATTGAAAACTGCAACTGTGCTCTCACCGGATTCAAGTGTACCCAAAAATGCCTGATCATCAGTAGTACTGAACGGATCAGCTGCACTTACCCTCACAGTAGCATCCTTTGCAGGAAGGTCACCTACATTCTTGTAAGTAACATAGATCATGCTCTCGGAATCAGGATACAGTTCACCAGTTACGTTGGTCACTTCAAATCTTGCCTCATCCTCCACATATATGTCAAAGGTCGTGTTCTGTGTACCCACATCATACCAGAGTCCAACCTCCATATTTGTAATACCAAGGTCAGTTTCATTGTCACCATTTATCTGGACATTCTTCTGGTATCCATAATAAAGGTCCAGACGCATCGGGTAACTTCCAGACCCTGCATTGTTCGAGATATCGATATTGAACTTCACAGGAGACTCGGTCTGCTGACCTGATACAAGGGTCCCAGCTTCCTGAGGACCGGACTTGACATCAACATCCGGATCAAGGGATGTCAGAACTGCCACAATACCAATTGCAGTGGTGCGCTGTGCTTCGTATGACATTTCAGTGCTCTGCAACTTCTGTTCCAGCTTATCAAGGAATTTCTTGTCCTCTTCCGATTCGAATCCCGTAATAAGACCTTTGTTCATAAGGTCGAGGTTCAAAGTAACGGAATCTCCACGCTCAAATTCATTATCACCCACAAGGGTTGCAGTCACATCCGGGCCACCATACACAGTATAATAGTTGTCATCGAAATTGAAGAAATCAGGCAGGTCAGCATTAGCTGCAGTGAACTCACCATTCGATGGCAGTATAGACGCTGCATGTACCGGTGCCATAAAAAGCAGCAGTACAGCAAGTGAAGCCATAATTGGCAAAGCGTATCTGGAATCTGTCATTTTAAACATAATTAGTCCTCTTCATAATATTAATTCGATAATTTTTCAGTTTAAGCATTATTTTTGTCATTCTTTCTGCGTATCGTATTGTATCCCATGTAAGCTACTAGCAGGAGAATTCCTGCAATTGCCATCGTGGTGATGCTTATACCTGCATCCCTTGACTTGAGCGGGACCTCAACAATAATGTTGTCCGAGAACTCAATTTCACCGTCCTCATCACGATATTTGATCTCACTGTCAATTCCGTAATCCTTCTCCACCGCAGAGATATCTGCAGCAAGATCGAATGATGCGGTCTTGCTCTCTCCCGGTGCAATAGTGTCCAGGTTTACAACTGATCTGTCCGAGCTAAGCGGTTTCATAACAACTATCCTAGCAAAAGCATCAGTTGCTTCGACCTCACCCACATTTGTGTAGGTCACATTGATAGTACCGGACTGACCGGATGTAAGCTCACCCTCCACATCGGACACAACGAACTTTGCAGCTGGTTCGACGATCACCGGGATCTGAAGGGTCGTGTTCCTTATCTTGTAGAATGTTGTATGATCAAGGTCAGGCACACCAAGTCTGACAGTACTTCCATCAGTCATCTCAACCTCACTCTGGAACTCATAACTGACAGGAAGTAAGAGCATATAAGTGCCAGCCGGTGCGTTATCGGAGATGGTAATGGTAAAGGATATCGGGCCATCAGGAAGCACACCAGGTGAAAGCTTATCAAGAGTCTGGATACTTGTGATCGGATCGACCTCTATATAATCTGTGGTCGAAACCATCTCAGTCTTTAAACCAAAAGCAGTGGTCCTCAATGACTCATATTCGAGCTCTTTCAGGGACTTTGCATGATCTCCATTTTCCGTATCCACATAAGTCTCGGCCTTGAACCCATACAGTACACCTCTGTTCGAAAGGACAACGCGTACCTTTGCAGTCTCGCCCCTCTCGAACTCAGTGTCCCCAATAACGGAAACATAGATATCAGGTTCACCGTAAGCATCATAATAATTGGTTGAGAACTCATAGGTCGGCTGTACGAACTCTTTTGCTCCTGCTACAGGAGATGCAGTAACCACGAACAATGCCGCAGTCAGCAGGACAGCCACCATGACCGCTGAATTCACATATCTGTTCTTTTGTTTATTTTTACAGTTCATCAAAAGGCATCAGCCCCCGGGTCAGTGCTATATTTTGCAATTTCGATGTTTTCTAAATTATCTTCGAATGCATCAGGCATTATTTTTTTTACTTTCCTCTTTTCGCGGAAATTGTCGAGCAATACCATCACAGGTGGGAAGATCACAAATGTTGCGAATAGGGCAAGCCCTACATCAATTACAGTGATCATACCGAAGCCACTGATCATACCGAAATCGGATGCTATCAGTGCACAAAAACCGAACAGTGTCGTAAGTCCGGAAGTGAATATCGCTTTTCCGATCTTTACTCCTGCTTCGGTCATTGCTTCTTCAGGAGTCATACCTTTCTCCTTTTCCTCGAAATACCTCTCCATCAGAAGTATAGCATATTCAGAACCCACCCCAAGGATGAGTGCCCCCAGTGTAGCTGTCATTGGATTGTATTCCATACCCAGCAGGTACATCAGTCCTCCAGACCAGCCAATGACCATGAACATTGTCACTACCGGTACAAGGGCCTTGAGAAGATCGCGGTAGATCAGAAGCAGGCCACCGAATACCATTCCCAGACCCAGGTATGTCATAAAGATGCGTCCTGAGGTCAGCGCATCGATAACTTCTATGAACACCGCATTGCTTCCGGTTATCGTAGCTGCCATTCCGGGAGGCGGGGACATCCACAGAATATCATCCCTCACAATATCCGTGAGGACTTCAAATCCTTCCATCCCAATGCTTCCCATTACGTCACCAACATTCAGATTTAGCAGAAGCATATTCTCGCCGTACATGAAACGGTCTTTTTGCTGAGCAGGTATCTGTTCATACAAGGATCTGATCTCAGACTCACTTTCAGGGATCATACCGCCATTCATCGATTTAATGACACTGGCCATGCTTTCCGCCCCAATGATATTGTTCCGGCTATCTACTTCATGAGAGCTGAACTCATCAATCCATTTCAAGGTATCAGGATCAGCAACATTGTCAGTCTTGATGATAATGTTCAGCTGGTCCTCACCTCCGGTAATATCAGAAAGATGTCCTAGGTCAATCAATGCCGGCAGGTCCTGTGGGACAAAGGTTTCCGTATCTGTCTGGATCCCTACCTGAGTATCGGCCACCAAGCCACCGGCACAAAGCAGAACAGCAATGGACAGGATCATGAAAGGATGTTTTATGGTGAAATGGGTAGTTCGGCCCAGGAACCTGTCCAGAATGTCCGGCTTGGGTTCTCCAGTACCGGGAGATGAGGTCTTTGATTTGTTTTTGCCGCGCAGGGACAAGTGTCCGAACTTCTCCTTGCGTATAGATTGCATGTTGTCAAGACCATATATCACAGTCACACCTACGAACAGGGAAGCAAGGAAACACATCGTAATACCTATGAGAAGCAGCTTTGCAAAGTCCTGTATCATAGGCACACTTGATGTCAGAAGAGAAAAGAATCCTAGTGCTGTGATTATAAGTGCGATCAGGACAGCAGGACCAGTGTGCTTGATAGTATTCACCACTGCCTCTGCCGGCGTCTCACCGCGTTCAAGCTCCTCCTCTATACGATTATGGAACTGGATGGCATAATCTATACCCAGACCGATCAGTACAGGGAATGCTGCCATTGAGACCATGGTCATTGGTATCCCCAGATATCCCATAGCACCAAATGTGTATATGATACCCAGCAGAACAATAGCAAGAGGCATTAACCTCCACCTGACATGACCGAACACGAGATACAGGACAACGATCATCAGGATAACTGAAAGCCCAAGCAATACACTCATACTTGACATCATTGCGTTGTTCATGGAGATCATGAAAGCTGGTTCCCCGGTTACTATAACATTATAATCAGGAGGAAATTCTGCTAGGCTAACAGAAGTCTCAATCTCCCTCAAGATCTCCTGTTTCTGTTCATCGGTTGACGAACCTGCAATCTCGACATAAACAAGTGTGTGAGTACTGTCAGGCATCAGTTGTTCAGGAACATGATTGTCGATCAGAGACTGTAGTTCTACTTTGTCTTCAGGCAGTGATGCATCACCGGTAAGACCGAAATTAGCATCTTTGACAACTGTTGCGACACTTTGAACATCCACTACACCGGGCAACGACGAAGACATACGATCAAGCCGGTCCATCGCCTGCAACAAAGCGGGATCATTTACCTGCCCATCCTCTATAATTATAACAATGGCTTCCGTACCGAAGATGTTCATATAGAGGTGATCAAAATCCTGATACAACTGGGAAGTTTTCTCAACAAATGTATCAGTTCCGGATTCCATAGTAATGTTCTGTGCACCCTGGACAGAGACAAGGACGAGCAATAAGGCTACTAATAGTATAGGAATGGTGTTGCTCTCAATAAAGACACCCAGTTTTTCGAATAAGTTCTTTATGATGACTACCTCCTCAATTATTATCCGAACGTTTTTCCCGAGCCATCTTCTCAAGGATCAAAAGAGCATGTGAGTGCATATGTTTATGGAATTTGATAAGGACCTTCTGTGCATTTAGTGCTTCATCAATATCCTCATCGCTTAGATCGGACATACATTCTGATGCGACACTGCACATTTTATTGACCATATATTCAGATCGTTTTAGTCCATTTTCAGTAAGACCCAATAATGTTTTTCTGCGATCACACGGATCGTCCTTTCGATAAACAAGTCCCTCTGATTCAAGAGAATCGATCAGGCTTGTAGCACTACTTTTCTTGATCTCCAGATATTTTGCAAGATTGGAAGGCATGACCTCGCCTTCACGCTTTATAAAATGAATAGCCTTATTTGCGGTTTTGTTCAAACAAATATCATCTTTTTCAACGAAATAGCCGATAAGGTTGCTTTCCATTTTTCTTTTCAGATAGTCAATTTCAAGATGCAACTCTACCATTTGTTTTGTTTTATCCACAATGCACCTCCGTAATTTTTAAGATTATAACTTGGCCACCTATGATTCGATAATAGTATAATTTGATAATCGAATGGTTCGATTTTCTAATATTCGCATCAATATATAAAGCTTTCGTTTTGAATGGCTCGTATGAATATTAATACGAGCATATGTCTATAAATCGCCTTGTGTAAAAGAGAGGATTCCTAAGAAAAAAATTAGTTGAACACAAGATTAAAACCGTGATCTTACGAGAGTTTAATGGAATATGGAACAGAAAAATGAATGCTATGAATGAGTTGGAGGAGGAGTGGAATTGGACACACCTCCTCGTTTGGAGTCAGCCCCTACACAGAATTTATTGTATAAAAAGATTTTGTCAATGATTATTAAAGATGGATCTAAGAAAATATTTAAATATTGATTTATTTAGAAGAAGGAGCATTTTGGAAGTGGACAGGTACTATATATCTACCATGACCACAGAACATTATTTATTAAATTAAACTGGGGAGTAGATCTATTGTTATCTCAAAATATACCATACATGGAATTGACCTATTTTAACCTTCTATCAGCATTGATAGTACTCGTATTAGGCATCATTGTTGCAAAGGTCCTCATAGGGATATTCAAGAACGGATTGAAGAAAACGAATCTACCGGAACTTATCGTGGAATTCCTGTCAAAATTTATCCTCGCACTTCTCTATGTCGCAGTCATCCTTGCGACCGTATCAATGCTTGGATCAGATACTAGCTCACTCATTGTCGGACTTTCAGCAGTTATCGGCCTAGTCCTTGGCTTTGGAATGCAGGACACGTTGACAAATATTGCAGCGGGTGTCTGGATTGCCACTCTTCGACCTTTCGATAAAGGCGAGTACTTGGAGGTAAGCGGATATTCTGGAAGCGTACATGAGGTAGGGATCATGGCGACCGAACTGCTCACGCCTGACAACAAGCTGATCACAATACCAAATAAACTGGTATGGGGAAGTCCCATTGTCAATGCAACAAGAATGCCTACCAGAAGAGTTGATGTTGACGTGGGGGTCAGCTACGATACCAAACTCGAAGATGCATTAAAAGTTGCCATGGAACTTATCAAAGAAAATCCAATGGTGCTTGCAGACCCTGCACCGGCTGTCGTGACAACTGCACTCGCAGATTCTTCAGTGAACCTGCAACTTCGCGCATGGACAAATACTGAAGATTACTGGGGAGTAAAAGGTGCATTGACGAACGGTATTCTGAAAGCATATAAAGAAGAAGGCATCGAGATTCCATTCCCACAACTCGACATACATATGGAAAAGGAATGATCATTTTAATTTAGGGGGTTTAATAAATGACAGACAACAAAACATCCATCCAGCCATCAACTAACGGACCATATATTGCAAAGGAACTGAACGACCTGAAGAACTCAAAGGGAGAAACTTTCGAACCGCAGCCCATGGTAGCCCTATGTCGCTGTGGTCATTCCTCGAACAAACCGTTCTGTGACGGAACACATTTAAAAGTGGGATTCAAAGGCGAAAAGGTCGAAGGTAGGCAGCCTGATAAAGTCGATAACTATGTTGGAAAAGAGATCACGATCCATGACAATAGGGGAGTATGTTCCCATCGTGGATACTGCACAGACAATCTGCCAACCGTTTTCAGAATGAAAGAAGAACCATGGATAGACCCTAATGGTGCAAGTGTTGAAGACATGATCAGGGTCGTAGAGATGTGTCCATCCGGTGCCCTTAGTTACACAAAGGACGGAGTCCTGCACAAAGATGTTGACAGAGAACCAGGCATCACCGTCACAAAGGACGGACCTTACGATGCTGTCGGTAGTATCGAGTTCGATGATCCTGAAGGAAACACCCCTGAATCAAAAGAACATTTCACCCTTTGCAGATGTGGTGCTTCGAAGAACAAGCCGTTCTGTAGCGGAGAACATTGGCACATTGAATTCAAAGACGAGAAGAACTAAAATAACTTTCTGTGAGGATATAACATGGGAAAATATAGATGTTCCGTCTGTAACTGGGTCTATGATGAAGAAGTGGAAGGGCAGGATTTCGATTCCCTGCCCGACGACTTCACATGTCCTGTCTGTGGCGCTCCAAAGTCGGCATTTGCTTCAGAGGCAGGGGCTAAAGGTAAGGAAGATATAAAGACCACTGTTGCAGAGAAGATAATTGAGCAACTTGAGGTCTTTGGCGTAAAGTATGTTTACGGAATACCAGGAGATTCCAACTTACCGCTGATAGAAGCCATTCGAAAGAGTGAAAAGATAAGGTTCATCCTTACAAGACATGAGGAGACAGCTGCTTTTATGGCATCTGCTCACGGAAAGATGACCGGAGAGCTCGGAGTATGCATGTCCATAGCAGGTCCGGGTTGCACTAACCTGATAACCGGATTGATGGACGCTGCCACTGACAGAAGTCCCGTACTTGCATTTGCGGGACAGATCCCTGAAGTGTACCTTGGAAGTGAGGCGTTCCAGGAAATAGACCAGATCGAACTGTTCAAACCATTCACGGAATTCGCAGAGACCATTGCAAGGGAGAATCAGGCTCTTAAGCTTGTCACAATGGCGACTAAATATGCTTTCAAGAAACCCGGCGTATCAGTATTGAGTACACCAACAGACATACTTGCAGAAAAACTTGATGAGAAGGTATATTCCATCGAAAAAAGAGTATTTTCCAACAAAGTGGCTCCAAAGGATGATGATGTTCAGAAAGCTGCAGACTTCATCAATAGTTGTCAGAAGGTCACTCTTTTTGCAGGTTGGGGTTCCAGACACAGTGGAAAGCTGATAAAAGAGCTCTCTGCAAGACTGAACGCACCTGTTGCAACCACATCAAGAGCAAAAGGTGTTGTACACGAAAATGATAGATTTAGCCTTGGAGTACTGGGGTCCATCGGTTCGAAACACGCTGCAAAGGCAATAAAGAACTGCGATCTGATAGTTATAATGGGTTCCGGTTTCAGGCAGGCGAACCTTGTACCTTCGGGAATAAAGATAGTCCAGATAGATATCGATCCGACAAAGCTCGGCAAGACCTTTGACGTTGATGCGGGGATCGTCGGTGATGCGGAACTAGTTCTCCAAAAACTTCTGCCACTTATTGAACAGAAGGAAGAGAATACAGAATTCCTTGAATATATCGACAGAATGAAACAGGACCACCGCGAAGAACTTGAAACTGAAGCAAACGACCTTTCCATTCCGATAAATTCGGGTTATGTGATACAGGCCATAAAACGTCATGCAGACAAAGATGCGATCATCTGTGTTGATGTTGGGGACCATACATACTGGTTCTACAAGAAGTTCATGTGTGAAGGACAGAGGACATTCATGTCCGCAAATATTGCAAGTATGGGATTTGCACTCCCAGCGGCATTGTCAGCGAAACTTGATTATCCGGATAAGCAGGTCATCTGTGTGACAGGCGATGGTGGCTTTGCAATGTTAATGGGAGATTTCACTACCGCTGTAAGAGAAGACCTTGGAATAAATGTCATAGTCTTTAACGATGGTAAGCTCAAGAACATAAAGAAAGAACAGCTACGAGATAATTATCCTGAATACGGTGTGAGTTTCCCGAATCCAGACTTTGCACAATTTGCCAACTCTGCAGGAGGCGAAGGTTACAGGATCGAAGACCCGAATGATCTCGATGCTGTACTTAAAAAAGCATTCTCATCTGAAAAGGCATCGCTTATTGAAGTTATCGTTGACCCGGATAAGATGGCTGCAAGCACAAAAAGGGTAGATTAAGGAACTACCTCAACCCCTTTCCAAAAAGCAAAATGACCCGTTATCTCTTTTGCTGCCTCCTTCGGTTCAAGATAGGACCAGGCAGCGTCCTTATTTTCGTCCCCATTGACAACGACATCAAAATAATATGCCAGACCCTTCCAGGGACATGTTGAGCGGGTATCCGACTCTCTTAGATATTCTTTGTTCACCGACTCAGGTGGGAAATAAAGATTCCCTTCGATCTCTTTTACCGAATCACTTTCCGCAAGTACAACTCCATTCCATTTTGCTATTGCCATAATAACCACTCCTTAAAAACAGTTGAAGAACATCGCTTGTGTGGTTTTCGGTAAACAGCACTTAATGAAATTAAAAATATCTTGTATGGGAATCAACAATCATCAAAGATAGAGATACCCATTTCCTGAAGAATTGTACCAAGCCTGAAAAGAGGAAGACCAACGACATTGAAGAAATCCCCATTGATACTTTCAACAAGCACAGCCCCTTTCCCCTGTATTGCAAAAGCCCCCGCTTTGTCAAGCGGTTCTCCTGAATTCACATAGGATCCGATCTCATCAGATGACATTTTTTTCATATTCACATCTGTACTCACGTATTCACTGACACATTTGCCAGAATCTATATCGAGAACCGTCATTCCGGAGATAGCCTGAACAGACTTCCCACTTATACTTTCAAGCATTTCTTTTGCCTTTTCCAGAGTATGTGGTTTCCCCAGAACGGCTCCTTCACAGAAAACAACAGTGTCTGCGGAGATGGTGATGCCCGAATCGAACCTTAAGGCAACATCCTTTGCTTTCTCCAAAGAGTGAAAGACCACCAGTTCTTCAACAGTCATGTCTTGGCGATGAGTTTCCTCGTACGAGCTAACGCACACCTCAAAATTATTCCCGATCAACTGAGAAAGCAGTTCTTTCCTGCGAGGAGAGGCGGAAGCAAGTACGACCTTTCTCACATCACACACCTTTGAAATAGTGACCGGAAGTGAAATCAGAACCCCGTTTGGAATAGATGACCGCATCCTTACCATCCATGACCCGGCGATATGCAGATGTAATTTCCTGAACATCCTTTTTACCATAAAGGGAAAGGTCCAGACGTATCACATCAATCCCACATTCTTCGAACTTGTCCACATGGTCCAGCATCTCAATGACCATTGAATCATAGATAAGCGTCCTTTCCCCGACACGCTTGACAGGATATTCATCACTCTTCGAATCGACAAGAAGGACCTCACTGCCTTCAATGGTGATCCCATTATCGAGCAGAGGCTTTAGCAGATCATGTTCGGTTATGAGCATAAGTTCCCGTCCATGTGCAACCGCTTCGAGTTGGTGAGACTTACCGCGGCAGGAGATATCATCTGCCACATCTTTCATCTCATCCATATTGAGTTCACTGGAAAGGGTCACACGGAATGCCCCTGCCCTGTAGAACTCATCCGAAGTATAGGAATTGAATGTGTTGAACTCCTTCTGCACAACAAAAGGAATGCTCATCTTTCTTGCCAACTCGACCTGTCCCAGAGTATAACAAGCTATACGCAGACCTTCCTCTTTTACGGTCTCGAACATTGGAACAAGTGCATTCAGTTCAGCCTCATGCGATATACGGGGAGCCAGCACAACGATCTCCACCGTTTCCTTGACATCCCTGAACATTTCAGCATACTCCTCTGAAAGCAATTCCGAGAACTTACTAATCGGCAGATAAACAATATCAGCACCACACTCCACAGCGTCAAAAAGAGCACCGCTGTTCTTTACTTCCACACTTAGGAGAGGGACATAAGTTTCAGATCCAGCAGCATCCGTACTATCACAGAAGTGTGTCATATCGGACAACTTCGGATGCTTTTCCTCCCTTCGGTAAGATGCCAGTATCTTTTCAAGCAGCATATCCGCAGCCTGCCTTCTGGCATTTGTGAGCACTCCCATAGGAATGAAGATCTCGCCATTTATGTTCACATCGACGTCCTTTGCCTCAAATGAGGTATCACCGAGCTTTTCCATGACCTCAACGATCTTTTCCTTTGACATCGGTGCCTTCTGGGCCTTTTGTACTACGAACTCATCGACGAATTCTGCACTAAATAAAGCAGATGAGATCCTGACCTTCAACACCTCATCCAAACCTGCATCCACTTCAATGGAAACCGGCAACCCCTGTTTTCGTGTTCGCTGCAAACGTTCCAGAAGTCTTTGATCTGTAGTCAGATAGACCTCATTGCCAACGGAAACAGCCTTACCGGTCTTCGAGCTTATCTCAAGAGTAACAGTGTCCCCTTTATTTGCTTCCTTGATCTCCTCGCCATCTGCATCAAAAAGCTTGTTCACAGCTGACCCCAGAACACCGGCCTTTGTATGTATGCCCACACCATCTTTCAGACGAATATTCTCATCCAATGTCAGAGTAATACTTGTATTGTACTTGAAATCCTTCACATTGGTGATCTTGCCCAAAAAGACACCATAACTTGAACTGTATTTCGAATGTGCAACATTCCTGTCACCAAGAACAAAACCCTTGGTAAATCCTCTATAGAACAACTGTGCAAGGTCTTTCTCGAATCCCTTGACATCATCCTCGTCAAGTTCCTCGGAACCACAGAAAGCTTCCACAACCTGCTTATAAGCCTGAGAACTTTCAGTCACATATTCCGGTCTTTTCATCCTGCCTTCTATCTTCAGGCTTTTCACACCGGTTTTGACAATATCACCGATCTCAGAAAGAGTGCAAAGCTCCGCACAACTGATAGGGAATCTACCTGTTATCTTCTCATTGATAGTTCGACCGTTCACAACAAAAACATAAGGTCGTCTGCAAGGCTGTGCACAAGCACCACGATTGGCACTGCGGTCATTAATGAAACTGCTGAAAAGACATTTACCGGAATAAGAGTAGCACAACGCACCGTGTACGAATATCTCGATCTCAACATCGGAATTCTTAACGATATCCTCGATCTCCCGGACCTCAAGTTCCCTCGAGACAATAACACGGACAGCACCAGCATTTGCTATAAAGTCCACACCTTCGATGGTGTGAACGGTCATCTGTGTGCTCGCATGCAATGCAAGATCAGGATAGTTCCGATGAAGGATGCTCAAAAGCCCGAGGTCCTGAAGGATGATTGCATCGATACCAAGCAAATATGCTTTATCCACAACATCAAGGGCATGCTGGAGCTCATTCTGTTTCACAGGTATGTTCAATGCAAGGAAAGCCTTGATACCATGAGAGTGAAGCAGGTCGATGGTTTCCTCAAGATCATCTACGGAAAAGTTCTTCGCGCCTTTTCTTGCATTAAGATCCGTAACACCAAAATAGACAGCATCGGCACCGCCTTTAATTGCGCCCACCAATGCATCGACATCGCCCGCAGGAGCCAGTATTTCCGGAGGAGTATTACAGACCGTATTATCATTTTTCAAAATATCAACTCATCAATTTTAAGGGAGGTATCTTACTTTCCGTAAGAAATACCTATCCCTATAAAAGAACTTCCTGTTCAGATCTCGCTTCTTAATTCCCGTGCTGCCTCATGCATACGGATAGAATCTTCGCCCCTTCCCATCTCACCAAGCAATGAACCAAGATTATCAAGGGTTATGGAAGCGTGTTTCTTGTAACGAACATTCTCCGGGTCAGCATTAAGCAATTCAACATATGCCTCAAGTGCTGATTCATAGATGCTCTTTGCATCTTCATGGCGACCCATATCCGCGAACAGTTTTGCAAGATTGTTCAATGTAAGAGCAGCGCCGTACTGATATGCTGAATCCTCTTTATCCCTGTCAAAAAGATCGACATATGTTTTAAGGGAAGCCTCGAACATTGCTTTGGCTTCTGCAAACTCACCATCCTGTGCAAACATCGTACCAAGGTTGTTCCTGATAGAAGCTATCCCGAACTCCTGCAGCATTGGCGATTCACCTTTCTCGATAAGCATGTTCCTGATGCTTAATGACATATCATAACTTGAACGTGCATCAACATTCCTACCAGCATTCATCAAAAAACTGCCCATGCGGTCATAGAGATCAGCCACCTTCGTATGATGCGAAAGATCAGAGGGATCAATAAGAGAAAGCTTCTCGTACATAGAGATAAGGACATTGAGGTCAGATTCCTTTTTACTGACATCACAGTCAATTTCAAGAAGACTTTCCATATCCGACAATACATTACGGAACATAGAAATGAAAGTGACGTTTTCAGGCTCCTCTTGCATCAATTTCATCAGGATATTAAGAGTGGAACCATACCTTGAACGGACATCATCGATACGACCAGCATTCATCAAAAGACCGATTATTAGCTCATTGAGTTCCACGATCTTAATATGATACGAAAGATCGGAAGGAACCAGAGTGAAAAGCTTCTCGTACATAGAGATGAGGAAATTGAGGTCAGATTCCTTTTTACTGGCATCAAATTCCGTTTCGAGAAGAGATTCCATATCAGTAAGTATCGTACGAACCATGGAAAGGAAAGTGACATTATCAGGCTCCTTCTGTAACAAATCCATAAGAACATCAAGGATGGAATCGGACCTTGAACGCGCATCATCAAGACGACCAGTATTTATCAAAAGGATGATCATACGGTCATTGAATTCAGCGATCTTTGCATGATATGAGAGATTGGAAGGATCAAGAACGGAAAGCTTCTCGTACATAGAG
>Ga0255365_10217_pt1 | contig 14530 bp, 9 predicted proteins | sample ANMaggSeSYBR01J3_FD_182089 | JGI IMG/M metagenome (GOLD analysis project Ga0255365, IMG submission 182089) | Sediment cell enrichment communities from methane seep in Santa Monica Basin, California, United Staets - ANME aggregate JGI... | ecosystem: Environmental > Aquatic > Marine > Cold seeps >... | reverse complement strand
GATGGGGGTATCTGTTCGATTAAAAATCGTGAAATTCCGGTGCCTAAAATTAAAAACATGGCATTGATGAAAATTTCCATCAGGTAACGGCTATATGAAAACCCTTTAATTGTATAACCGTAATCGGGGTTTTTCAGGCCCAGCCATTTCCTAAACCTCATACGAATAAAAGTCCCTCTTTTTTTAAGGTCGTAACCGTGCGAGTGCATGGTAATAGCCTCGTCTTCGGTTATGGAGTTTAAAGAGAGGGTTCCATCGGTTGTCATTTCATCAATGATTTGCTGCCCCGTTTCTGACCTCGACAGTACCATTGAAAATCCTTTGCCCCGTTCTTCATAAACAGGCGCCCATGCATCACCACCCGAAATATCGGTAAACTCATTACTTAAATCGGTGCAAAGCAAGCTGTTTTTTACGATATGAAAAGGGATTAAATAATTTGCATGGAATTTCGGCAGTTCAATGACTTTTCCGTTTTTGAGTTCCACACGCATGTTACCGGGCCATTCGCCATACCTGAAATAGAGTTTTGTTATTTGCGTATGGTCTTTTAATTTGTAAGAACGCAAAAAACTTTTTACCGATGAAAAATGCAAAGTATTCCCGTAAAATGGCCCGAAGATGTATTTAATATTTTTTACCGAGGGGTCTCCTGCTACCTGAAGTTTACGTATTGATTGTACCTGCCCCGGCAAGCCAACATACGCCAGCCGGCCATTGAATTTTTCAATTTCGGGCAGGATTTCATTTACCGAGCTGATAATATATTTGCTTTGGGCGGCCTGTAATATTTCTTCTTTGGTAGTGGCTATAAATGGTTCGGTAAGCCAGGGTTCTTTTTTTGACATACCCAGCACTACTGCCCCGTCAATCTTCTTTTTTTCGAGGAGCCAGATGAGTATTTGTGAGAGAATACCGCCACTGGCAGCCGTAAGCCTGACGGTTTCATCCAGGGTATTTCCTATATAAATATTTTTATAAACCCCGGTGTATTGATGAAAATTTGAAGTCCCCCCGTAAATTTTTTTGTTGTGTTCCGGGAAGTTAAACCCATGCCCTGAACAGGCATTCCAAATTCGATTTGCGAGTTTATCATTGACCGGCCTTATTATTTTAGGGAGGTATTTTCCTGTCCTGTTTTCGAAAACGATAGCCCCGCCGGATAACCCGACGCAAGTTCCGCACCGGTTACACAGGTGCGAATTCATCACCTTATTTAGTTTTTCAATATTTTTCACAAACAAAAAATTGCCTGATACCCAATTCTGAAATAAAGGTACCCTGAAATCGTGATAATAGTTTTTCGCCCCAATTTTGTAAAAACTGCGGCCCAACCGGAATCAATACCGTGCCTTTATGAAACAACAGCTTCCAGCCCGTTTTTTCAAACATGGCCTTTACTTCCGACGATCTTAAAAACCGGTGAGGCCCTTCGCCATGTCCACCAAAAAGAAATGTAAACACCTGGTACGGGATTTCGCTTGTTAATGGCGGACAACTTAATACCATTTTTGCAGTTTTTGTTGAAACACGGTTTAATTCTTTTAAAAATGCGATGGGGTCTTCCACGTGTTCAAGTGTTTCTAATGTCAGCACCCGGTCGAACCGGCCATCTTCAAAAGGAAGTTTAGAATAGGTTTTAATTTTTACTTGCTCAACCTGTGGCCGGATTTTATGGGCCACTCTCATAAGGCCGGAAGAAATTTCTGTATTGACCACTTTGGCATCCGGCGCTTGTTTTTTTATGTAATCGTCTGCTTCGCAATCACGGCTTGAAATGTTGATAACCGTAGAGTTTTCATCTAAACTAAGATATCGTATGCTTTCAACAAAACGCTGGTTGTGGGCTTCTTTCACTTTATCGTTTTCCTGCACATATATATCAGCCACATCGTCCCAGTGTTTTTCCACATCTGCATCGGTCCAAGTATTCCGGTGGTTGAAATGATCGTATTTTTTCATCTTGCCCAAAATGAGCTGTTTTCAAAATTTGTTGCAAATATACGTTTGCTTACCGAACCGGAACAAATAATATGTCGCTGGCAATGAAAATTCAACGGTTTAATCAAAGAATCTTTAATTTAGCGGAATATAGTTCAAGTAAATAATAGTAAGGCTATTTAATGTCAGAATGAAAAATAAAATTTCGTTTGTCGTTTTCCTAATAATTTCTATTATAGCTATTAGCTTGTTTTTCAGGTTTCCTCAAAGTTTATTTTCGTATGACAATTTTGGGTTTTATATGTATCTGCCCAATTTCTTCATATATAAGAATATAAGCCTAAACGATGTGACATTTCTGCAAAAAATTGTTGACCAGTACCATATAACCCAATCCATGTATCAGATCCAATATCTTGAAAATGGAAATTCTGTGATACGATTTACAATGGGAATTGCAATTCTTTTAAGCCCGTTTTTTTTTATTGCTCATTTTATTGCCCTTAATTTTGGATTTGAACCCAACGGTTATTCAGAACCATATCATTGGATGTTACACATTGGATCAGCTTTTTACATTCTTCTGGGATATTTTATACTGAGAAAGGTTCTGCTTAAAAATTTTACTGATAAAATATCTGCATTAATTTTAATTATATTTTATGCAGGTACAAATATTTTTTTATTTACAAGTCTTGGAAATCCATTCCCTCATGTTTTTGCTTTTATTTTATACCTTTTTGTTATTTATTACACTATTTTATGGCATCATAAACCAAAACTAATTTATGCAATTTTGTTAGGGATGAGTTTAGGATTGCTTGTTATAACACGTATAAGTGAGGCAATTGCTATAATAATTCCAGTTTTATGGGGGGTATATAACAAAGAAACATTAATCAGAAAATGGAATTTAATCAGAAAACAATGGCAACAGGTCCTTTTAATTATTTTTTGTGGATTATTGGTTTTATTACCTCAATTGATCTATTGGCAATATGTTACAGGTAAACCTTTGTTTTTTGCTTATTCCGATCCGTCTTCCAGCCTGGAATTGACAAGGCCCAGGTTTGCCTGGGTTTTATTTAGTTACCGAAAAGGTTGGCTGCTTTATTCGCCCTTGATGATATTATCCCTGACAGGTTTCATTTTAGTTTATCGAAATTGCAGAAAGTATTTCTACCCAACCTTTATTTTTTTCCTGGTGAATCTTTATTTACTGGCCTCTTTTACCAGCCTGGTAAGCTATGGGTACAGGGCTTTTATTCAATCCTATGCGGTATTGATTATCCCTTTTGGATTTACCATTAAATGGCTTTATAACAAAAATAAAACTATCAAAATTATTGCATTGATGCTTTTCATTATTATTGCCTTTGTGAATATTTTCCAATCGTGGCAGATAAGGACGGGCGTTTTGCATGGAAGACGTATGACCAAAGAATATTACTGGAGGATATTTTTGAAAAATGAATTTGAACCGGAAGACCGGGAGCTTTTACTTGTTCAACGATTTTATGATGGGAATGATATTTTTAAAAACGAAGAGGACTTCAACAAAAAAGCATTGTTTTTTAATAGTTTTGAATCCCCGTCGGGATGGAAGAAATATAACTACCGCCCAAATCCTGTAAGCCATGGCAATTTCTCTTTTCTTCTTGACAGTACGGTTCAGTATTTAAATGGATTAGAACTGCCCTTTAAAAACTTAACACAAGAGCATTATGCCTGGATACGTCCCAGTTTAAAAGTATTTCCTGTAAATAGTGTGGAGGATTCTGATGTTAGGTTAGTAATTGGATTTACACATAACGGGAAGATGTATAAATACAGGGCCATAAATCTTGGTCTTGAAAAATTTCAGGCAAAGCCAAATCAATGGAATACCATTACCTGGGATTATTTAACCCCGGAGATCATTTCAATAAATGATGTTTTAACCGTATATGTTTGGCATAGGGGCAAAGGAGAAGCTTATATTGATGAGTTTCGTATAGATGCTTTTACCTTAGACTGAGAACAGGTTTTAAGTTCGTCTGCGGTTCAGCATGGAAATCTGATCGGCAATTAACCCGATAAAAAATAAAAACATTCCAAGGATACTTAATATGATGGCGCTGTTGGAAAACCTTCCGGCAATAAAATAACCATAGGTGCCGAAGGCAAGGCCAAGGAATACTGCAATTAAACTGGCAGGAAAAAATATTTTGAGCGGGTTAAAAAGCATAATGATCCTGAAAATTAACAATAGGGTTTTGGTTCCGTCTTTGGCAAATTTTACATTGCTTTTTCTTCCCACTCTTTCACTTACTTTTATCGGGAAGGCCCCGATCATATATCCTTCTTTTAAAAATGCCAGGGTAGAAGTAGTTGAGAATGAAAACCCGTTAGGCATAAGATGTAGCATACCCTGGATGATCTTTCTGTTAAACCCCCTGAAACCTGAATTATAATCGGGTAATTTTTGTTCAACCATGTATTCGCCAATCATACGGATCAGTTTTTTACCTGATTGCCTGTTTTTTACCTGGAATGAATCATCGGTGCGTTCCCCTATCACCATATCAAATTCATCCAGCATTTGAATGATCTTTTCGATATGGGCCGGATCGTGTTGCCCATCGCTGTCGAGGATCACTACTTTTTCACCCTTTGCCTTTCGGATACCCGTTTTTAAGGCAGCTCCATAACCTTTGTTAACATGATGTTTGTAAAGAATTACCGGGTATTTTGATATAATGGAAGCTGTATTGTCAGTAGAGCCGTCATCAATATAAATGACTTCATGTTTTTTATGCAGGCCAAGCTCTATGATCTTATGCAGGCCGCTTTCGATTCCCCCCTCTTCGTTGTATGCAGGTATTACAATAGTGGTATTAAAATTAAGAGACGTATTTTCTATCATCGTTCATTTGTATTTTGGTGCAATATTAACAAAACCTTCTTAATTATTACTTTGAATTAAGGTTTATTGAGTGTAAAATCAAGCATTTGAGATATTTTTTTTATTCCTCTCTTTTATACTTTTGCTTACAAATCCATTCCGCATCCCTCCTCATCATTTCTTCAATTGTAATTCCATGTTTTTTAGCTTTTTTACGGATAAGCTTCATCATAACCGGGTCGTTTTTTATATTAAATATGGTGGCTTCAAAACAATTTTCTTTGGTTACTATTTTTGACGGTTTCTTAGGATAGGTTTCATAAATACCCTGCCTTGCCTTATCATAGTTCGGTTTTTCAAGCATTTTATAAAACCCATCGGGCCTTTCTGTTTTTAGGAAACCGGCCCAGTAAACTTCTTTTGTCGTAGAGTCGAAATGAATAATGCCTTTCTTATACTGCCAGGTTTGGAATAAATTAAACCCGGTAAAAAATATAATTAGTAAAAAGGTAATTGTTCGTATTAAAACTTTTTGACGATATCCCAGCTCAATCATTGCAGCAAGCGGAATGGCAAGGACACCGTATAAATCTATATATGAACGTAAGCCATAACCTCCACCGTTCCACCAGCTCCACCAGGAAGAAAGCACATAAATCATGGCAAGCATATAAACAAAGAGAGGTAAAAAAAAGCCTTTTTTCCTTTTGAACAAATAGATGATCCCTATTAGTGCAAATATCATAACAGGCGTATACAACAACCACCCTTTCCGGTAGCTGAATAACTGGTTAAAAACCTGCGGATTGTTAAAAAAGAAGTTGCCACCTTCCGATCCGTATGAATAATAGAGAAAAGAACCGGAAATAAATTTCCAGTAAATAAACTGGGGAGTCCAAACCATCACAAAAGCGAAAATCATGAGCAATATAAGCAGGTATGACCTGATAAAAAATTGAAAGCGTTTTATTAATTGTTTCCAGTATCCAATATCCCAAAATATAAATAAAAGTAAAACAAGGATATTTGTAGGACGGATAAGGGTGATAAGCCCTGCCAGTCCACCAATTAAAACTGTATTTTGAATGCCTGGGTTTTTATACCATTTTATTACCAGGAAAAGGAAAATTGTGATGAGGGAAAAATTGTAAGCATGCGAAACAGTCGCTTCGAATGTTGTATAATATAAAAGGTTTGTTGCCAGCGCCACCATAAAAATAGAGGTGGCAGTTACAGCCTTGTTAAAGTATTGAAGCAATATTTTTTTCAGGAAAAACAACCCGGTTATCATATACACAAGACTGCTGAACATAAGAGCAAATTTATAAGGAGGAGAAAAACCATCCTGCAGATATGGGGTAAAGGGTGTTATTGTATGGGCCAGAATAAAAAATGGGAAATACAAAACCGATAATCCCATGGTGGTTAAAATGGCCGGTTTATTTTTTGGGGTGTTATACAACCAAAATTTTTGGGTAAAAGCTGACGGATTCTCTTCTACAAACTTAAACTCCAGGTCGTGATAAATAAATGTAGCCGGAAGGTAAGCATAATACGAAAGGACATCCACAACAATCACCCTTTTTGGGTTGTTCCAGTCTTTATAACTGAAATTTATTGCTATAACAAATACTAACACAATCCCGATCACCACATCGGGTATATGATGGTTTAATTTTCCGATAATCTTTTGCCGGTTTATGAAATTTCTAATCCTCATAATGAAAGGTCATAAAGATAATGACAAAAAAGACGAGGGTTATACTAAAACGCATAAACTTTGCATTAATCTAATTTAATAACTTATTGTCAATTAGTAAGATGTGTCGCAATAGTTTTACCCTTTCGATCAGTATCAGTTTAAAAATCATCGTCAATGATCACAGAATTTATTTTTTGAAGGGCTTCAAATTTATCACAATCCACGCCAACAGATAAAGGCTCTAACGGAGGTTCGAAATCTTCCATAGAAAGGTTTATGGTTGAGTCGGCATAAACTTTTTGCATATAAATAGCCCAGATAGGCAGAGCCATATTAGCGCCCTGGCCAAGGTACAGGCTTCTGAAGTGTGCGGCCCGGTCTTCACAACCCACCCAAATCCCAGTTGACAGTTCGGGGGTAAGGCCCATAAACCAGCCATCGGAATGGTTATTGGTAGTTCCTGTTTTACCTGCAATCGGGTTTTCAAATTTGTATTTCAGTTTAAGCCGTATTCCTGTTCCGTAATTAACCACGCCTTTCATCAGTTCAAGCATTAAATAAGCGGTTTCTTCACTCATGGCTTCATTCATTTCCGGAACAAATGATTCAATGACATTTCCGTTTTTATCTTCGATGCGGGTAATAAATATCGGTTCGATGTAAACCCCTTTGTTAACAAATGTATTCATTGCCCCGACCATTTCGTACAATGATAGGTCGGAGGAGCCTAAAACAATAGCCGGAACCGGGTCGAGAAAACTTGTTACGCCCATATTCCGAACAATCTTTACCACCGATTGAGGTGAAAAACGTTTTATAAGCCAACCGGATATCCAGTTATTGGAGGTAGCCAGGGCGTATTGCAGGGTTATTTCTGTACCAAGGTCTTTTGAGCTTGAATTCCGGGGTTCCCATGTATCCCCGTTATCAAGGTAAATTATGGGTTGAATGTTGGCAAATTTAGAGCAAGGCGACAATCCGTTCTGCATGGCAAGAGTGTATAAAAACGGTTTAAAGGTTGAACCCACCTGTCGTGCCCCTTGTGAAACATGATCATATTTAAAGTGCTTGTAATCAATGCCGCCCACATAAGCTTTAACATAGCCGGTTTGTGGTTCCACTGACATCAGTCCTGCCTGAAGGTAAAATTTATAATACCGTATCGAATCCATAGGGGTTATTACAGTATCTATTTCCCCTTCCCAGTGAAAGATGGTCATAGGCGTTGGTGTATTAAAACTTAAAATAATAGAATCAGCGGGTACATTATTATGCTTTAGTTTTCTGTATCTTTCAGAACGGCGCATGGCAGCATTCATTAATCTTTTGATCCCTTCCCCGGCATTGTTCTCAAAATAAAAAGGGGCGTTAGTATGTCCTTTCCAATGTTTAAAAAATGCAGGCTGAAGATCGTTCGCCATATGTTCAATAACTGCTTCTTCTGCATATTGCTGCATACGGACGTCAATGGTGGTGTAAACCTTTAAACCATCTTTATACAAGTCATAAGGAGTATCATCTGCTTTAAAATGCTCCCTGCACCATTGTTTAAGAGACCCTCTTAAATATTCTCTGAAATAAGTGGCATGTCCGGTGAGGTGGCTTTGCCTTTTGAAGTTAGACATATCAACCGGCAACATTTTAACCGAATCATAAGTCTCCCTGTCGAGGTAACCGTATTTTACCATTTGGTTGAGGACCACATTTCTTCTGTCCTGTACCATTTCGGGTCTTCTTACGGGGTTGTACAGGGCTGAGTTTTTCAACATCCCTATCAGGGTGGCTGATTGTTCGAGGGTTAGTGAGTCAGGGGTTGAATTAAAATATATTTTTGCTGCGGATTTAATCCCGACAGCATTGTTTACAAAATCAAATTTATTCAGGTAAAGGGTTATGATCTCTTCCTTGGAATAACGTTGTTCAAGCTTTGTGGCGATTACCCATTCGTTTAATTTTTGTAGTATTCGTTTTGTTTTGGATTGAGGCCTTTCATGAAAAAGAAGTTTTGAAAATTGCTGGGTTATAGTACTTCCTCCTCCTTTGTTCTGTCCCATCAGGGCGCCGGATACAGCACGGCCTAAAGCCCTGAAATCAATACCGGAATGACTGTAAAAGCGAATATCTTCTGTAGCAATAAGGGCGGCCACCAGGTTAGTATCAAGTTCGGTATAGGTAACATCGGAGCGGTTTTCAATAAAATATTTCCCCAGTAATTCGCCATCATACGAATACACTTCAGAAGCAAGGTTGCTTTTTGGATTTTCCAACTCTTCGAATGTGGGGATATAACCCAGTTTCCCTTGTGAAATAAGGGTGAAAAGGACAATTACTGATAATATGGCCACCAAAAAAAATGACCAGAAAAAAAGTATAAACTTCCTGTACCCCGGTTTGCTTTTTTTTACATTTTGTGTTTCCAAACGTACCCTGAATTTTGATGGATCAACTCTTAATCAAATAAACTTCAAAAGTAAAAATTTATTATCAGATGATCAGGATTTCAATTTTTTCCTAAGCATGTTTAAGGCAGTGAGGGCGGTTCGCTGAATATTACGTTCACGTTGGTCGCCCATTTGGTATCGCTTTGCAATGGTTGCTGATGAAGAAGCAATAGCAATCCATGTCGTGCCCACAGGTTTTTCCCCGGTACCGCCACCTGGCCCGGCAACTCCTGTTGTGGCAATTGCATAATCGGAGTTTAATTTTTCCCTTACCCCCTCAGCCATTTGTTTTGCTACGGTTTCACTCACTGCGCCAAAATCCATAAGGCTTTGTTCTTTTACACCAAGAAGTGTTTGTTTCACTTCGTTGGAATAAGCTACAATTCCACCTTTAAAATATTCTGAACTTCCCGGAACGGACGTAATAAGCTGTGCAATACTTCCACCCGTACAACTTTCGGCGGTTGACAGTGTTAGGCTTTTTTCGTTTAATAATTTACCCACAACCTTTTCGAGTGTATTTTCGTCATACCCGAAAATATCATCTTTTAAAATTTTCTGAAGTTGAGAGACTTTCTGTTTAACCTGAGATACTAATTTCTCTTTCGATTTTCCGTAAGCTGATAATCTAAGCCTTACTAATCCGGGTTTTGGCAGGTAGGCTAATTTTATATAAGGAGGCAGGTTGTTTTCCCAATCCCTGATCCTTTCGGCAAGAAAAGATTCGGGAATTCCCTGTGTTAGTATTGTTTTGTGGACTACAGCCCCAAATTTGAATTGATTGCTTAAACGAGGAATTATTAATTCTGTAAGCATGGCTTTCATTTCATAGGGTACCCCGGGCATGGAAACATAAATATTTCCTTCTTTTTCGAACCACATGCCTGGGGCTGTTCCATGGTTATTTGTAACCGGAGTGCAGGTTGCGGGGACCATCGCTTGTTCGCGGGTCAGGTTTGTGGTTTTTCGACCGAATTTATTAAATAAAGATTTTATGCTTTCAAATACATCAGGCATAAAAACCAATTCTGTTTCAAAATATTCAGCCAGTGTTTTTTTTGTTATATCATCTTTGGTGGGGCCAAGTCCGCCGGTTATTAAAATAATACGGGCATGTTTTCCGGCTTCATCAAGCGCTTCAAAAATATGGTCTTTATCATCTGAAATGGATGTAATCTGGTAAACCCTGATCCCTGCATCATTGAGTTTCTGTGCCATCCAGGATGCATTTGTATTAACAACCTGTCCAACAAGCAACTCATCCCCGATGGAAATTATCTCTGCATACATATTTATCTTTTCGTATTTAAAAAAATTGATTACGTTTGTGCCAAGTTTCGGTAAAAGTAAAATAAATCGGAATGGGAAAAGATAAAAAAATACAGGACTCAGAATTGATCCTGAACGCGAACGGAACCATTTATCACTTGAATTTACATCCTGAAAACATTGCCGGGACTATTATTCTGGTAGGTGATCCGCAACGGGTAGAAAAGATCAGCAAATTGTTTGACCATGTAGAGTTTATGGGTCAAAACCGTGAAATTTGTACACATACAGGATTTTATAAAAACAGGCGGTTGAGTGTTGTTTCAACCGGTATGGGGACAGACAATATTGATATTGTTGTAAATGAACTGGATGCATTGGTAAATATTGATCTGAATACAAGGACTATAAAACCCGGGCATACGAGTTTAAACCTGATAAGGCTTGGCACTTCCGGTGCCATTCAGCCTGATTTACCTTTGAATGCATTTATACTCTCGGAATATGGATTTGGCCTCGACGGGCTTTTGCATTTTTATAATGTTGATGAAGGGATTGTTGAAACCGGGCTTACAAAACAGGTTCTTGAATATTTCTCCTGGGATTATAATGTTGCTAAACCATATATTATAGCCGCTGACAATGGGCTTTTAAATTTATTTGATGATAAAAATATTTACCGGGGAATTACGGTTACCGCTCCCGGCTTTTACGGGCCACAGGGAAGGCAATTACGCATTCCGCTTGCATCTCCGGAGTTTAATAAACAGTTAAAAGAATTTCGTTGGCAAAACAAAAGAATACTGAATTATGAAATGGAAACTTCAGCCTTGTATGCTCTTAGTAAGATATTAGGACATAGGGCATTAACGGTTTGTTTGGCAATTGCAAACCGGGAAAGACGAGAAATTAACCAAAATTATCATTCAGCCATTGATGATTTGATTAGATTAGTATTGGATAAAATAGTTACCATAGCGGAATAATACTTTTTTGCTAAATAAGTTTATTTTATTAACTTGCATTTTCTTTATGGTCAATTTTAATAAAACCACTTTAAAGTATGTACCCTTTTAGGATCGTATTTATTATCAGTTTTATTTTTTATTTTGTGATTTCAGTTTCACAGGATAGCAATCAGTTGCGGAAAATTGAAAAACTTCAAGATAAATTTGAACAGGCAAGCCCAACAGAAAAATTACAGATACTTGAATTACTTTCCCAAGAGTATCTTTTATTTAATCCTGAAAAATCACATGAATTTTCAATTCAAGCTATTTCCATCGCATTAGAAATTAATGATTCGGTTTTACTTGTCAAGGCCTATCAAAACCTGGGAGATGTATTATACCAACTTTATGATTATCACAAAGCGGCAAAAACTTATGCAAAAGCAGTAGAAATACAAAAATTATTGCCAAAGGACTCAACCCTTGTCAGGCTGCTAATTGAAACGGGGTCTGCCTATATGCAGGCCAGCAAATACGATAATGCAGAAGTATATTTGCTGGATGCAATGGCAATAAGTGAAAAGTTTGGGATGGACAAACAACTCTCAAGAGTTTATTTTTCGATTGGGAACCTGTATTATGCAGCCGGGAAATATCAACTTGCAGTCAGGTATTTGGCACAGGCACAAAAAGAGGCGGAAGAACAACAGGATAAAATTTTTCTTGCTGATATCATGAACAATACGGGTATCATTTACAGTGATATCGGAAGCTATGAAAAAACATTGGAATATTATTTGAAATCCCTTGAACTTTTTGAAGAGATGGAAGATAAGCAAGGGATTGCACTTACTTTAAATAATATTGGGATTGTTTATCATGATTGGGGTAATAAGGAAAAATCGCTTGAATATTATCAGAAATCCTTACAAATAGAAGAAAAGTTAGGAAATGAATTAGGTTGTGCAGGATCATACAACAATATCGGGATTGTTTATAGCGAATGGGACCAGAATGAACTGGCCATTGGGTATTACGAAAGGGCGCTTAATATTTATGCTAAATTTAACGATTCACTAGGGATTGCTTACGTTAAAAATAACATTGGCGAAAGTTATGCTGCACTCGGAAATTATGAATTGGCTTATATATATTTAAACGAGGCGCTGTTGCTTGAAAAAAAATACGGAAATATTATTGGAGTTGCCCAGTCGTTACAGACCATTGGTGAGGTTTATTTTTTACATAAAAATTATCAAAATGCATTAATCAATAATGATAAAAGCTTTAAAATTGCTGATTCTGCGAAAGTTATTACCATTTTAAAAGTAAATCATGAACTCTATTACAAAATTTATAATGCACAAAAGAAATTTGAAAAAGCCCTTTATCATTTTACACTTTTCGAATCGCTGAAAGACAATGAGTATAACGATCAATTTTTAAACCAACTTGCCAACCTTCAGCAAAAGCATGAAATTGACAGAAAAGAACAGGAAAGAAAACTTTTTAAAAAGGAATATAACAAAAAAGAAAACGAAGAAGTTACACAACGAATTTATCTTGTAATCATTTTTGCTCTTATGGTGGTTTTCGGGATTTTGGTTTATTACGACATAAAATCCAAGATCAATGCAAATAATAAATTAATAAAAATAAATACAGAGCTTTTTAATCAGAAAACAATATTATCAGAAACCCTCGAACAGCTACAAAAAAACGAAGCGAAATACAGAAATCTTGTTGAAAATTCTCCAACCGGTATTTTATATGTTGATAATAGTGGATATATCATTGAAATAAATCAAAAGCTGATCCAGATATTGGGGTCACAAGGAGAGGAGGAAACACGGAAAATTCATTATCTTGAATTTGAACCCATAAAAAAAATTGGGCTTACCGATGAAATTAAAAACTGCTTTAAATCAGGGGAAATTTATAGTGGTAAAAAAAACTATATTACTAAATTGGGTAAGAGGGTATATTTAAAATATTCCATTTATCCAATAAAAAACCAGAAGGGTGATGTAAGTAGCCTTATCATAAATATTGAAGATATAAGCAAAACCAAAGAAGTGGAACGGCTTAAACTTATAACCGAAGAAAAATACCGTATCCTTGTCGAAAATTCATTACAGGCAATGCTTATTATCCAGGATGCCAGGCTGATTTTCGGCAATTCGCAGGTTGAACAACTTACTAAATATAAGTTTGAAGAGTTGTCATCCAGGGGGAAATACTGGCTGAAATTATTGATTCACCCCGATGATTATAAACAGTCAATAAAGAACGTTCTGGATGCTTTAAGAGGTAGAAAAATCACTCCAAAACATGAATACAGGATACTTCGTAAGGATGGCAGTACACGGTGGATCGAAAGCCTTGGGTCGGTTGTGGATTATATGGGGCAACCCGCCATGTTAATGGTAGCTGTTGATATTACCGAACGAAAAAACGCAGAACAAACATTATTAAACTCAGAGAAGAAATTAAAAGAGGCGAATGCGATGAAGGATAAATTTTTCTCCATTATTGCACACGACCTGAAAAACCCCTTTAGCTCTATCATGGGTTTTGCAAACCTGCTTTACGAAGCATACGATAACTTTGAGGAAAGGCAACGTAAGAATTTTATTAAAAACATTTGTGAAGCATCTGAGAACACCTTCAAGTTGTTACAAAACCTGCTGGAATGGTCAAGAACTCAAACCGGCAATATTAAATACAAGCCGGAGAGGATTGACATTAATAATATTGTTAATGAGAACATTTCCATATTTCAGTCGAGCCTAAAAAATAAAAGGCTTAGCATTGATACTGAAATACCATTTAATGCAATTGCATTTGCTGATGAAAACATGATAAAAACAGTGATCAGGAATTTATTATCCAATGCTATTAAATTTACTGAGCTGGGTGGTGAAATAAAAATATCGGCTGTTAATTCGGGTAGTTACGTTGAAATAAGAGTTAAAGATAACGGTATGGGTATCGGAACTGACAATCTGGGAAAACTGTTCAGGATTGATGACCAATACCGTACCCTTGGCACCATGAACGAAGCAGGTTCGGGCCTTGGCCTGCTGCTTTGTAAGGAATTTGTTGAAAAGAACAAAGGACAGATAAAAGCTGAAAGCACAATAGGTGTTGGAAGTGTTTTTTCATTTACCCTTCCCATTCAAACAGCTTGATAAATAACTTATATTTGTCCGATTCCTGAAGTTTTTTAATTTTGCCGAAAGAAATAAAAAGATTTATTGGATACGGGTAAAAAACATAAAGAACTTTCGGCATTGATCAGCCTGCTGGACGAACCCAGTGAACCGGTTTTTGATCAAATCAG
>Ga0255365_10225_pt1 | contig 14552 bp, 12 predicted proteins | sample ANMaggSeSYBR01J3_FD_182089 | JGI IMG/M metagenome (GOLD analysis project Ga0255365, IMG submission 182089) | Sediment cell enrichment communities from methane seep in Santa Monica Basin, California, United Staets - ANME aggregate JGI... | ecosystem: Environmental > Aquatic > Marine > Cold seeps >... | reverse complement strand
TGATGATAAAAATGTTGATGAATTTAACAGTGGTATAAATGAATTATTAGAAACAGAAGAAGATTCAATTGACTTTAGTGGTTTTTATTTTCCTCCTGATTCAGCTAATTTTACAAATATATATTTTCAAAAAAATGTTATTTTGAAAAATGCAACATTTTGAGATAAAGCAGATTTTGAGGGAGCTAATTTTTCAGCATTATTTCATGCAACCACGGTACATCCCCATCACAGAAGACCGGACACCGAAATCGTATGGAAAAGGCACAGGCATCAGTGAAAAAAATTGGTTTGTTGAAAAACATAACAAATAAATTTTAGCAAATGTTTTGTATTAAAACTATGTTTTAATAAAATTATAAAAACCGTTATGTTTAACTCAACCTGAACATTTAAAAAATTTTAATGGAGAAAGAGACTAAACTAAATGAATATACTCCAATACGAATCAAAAATATGGGCAACCGCAGATTTGTTACGCGGCAGTGGTATCAAAGAATCCGAATGGCCATCATATATGATGCCATTTTTTGCCCTTGCTATGATTGAAAGCCGTCTTGTTAGAATGTTTGATGGTTTAAAAGCTGAAATTGGAGAAGAAGCTTTTGCCAATATCGACAAAGATGACCTGTACGATATGATTAAAGATCAGGGGCAAGGCTACAACCTATATATTTTTGAGCACAACAAGACCTTAACCGATATCTGCAAAAATGATAAGTCGTTCGATATTGATTTTGATGCTTATCTCAATGGTTTTGATGGTGAAACAAAAGATTTGCTTGGGGTGGATGTCAATGAAGGCGAGAAATTCCTTGATATTAAGGGGGTGATTAGCACGCTAAAAGCTAAAAAAGTGCTGATGGGCTACACCAAACTATGGGCGGAGATCGACCTCAAACCATTTGACAATTCCGAAATCACCACGCTTGAAGAACACATCAAGCGCAAATGGGCAGACATTTCGGCGGAAACAGCAGGGGAGCATTACACCCCGGATGATGTGATTTCGTTGATTGCTGAAATCATAGCTTCCAAAATTAAAGAGGCCGATACACTGCTTAAAATATACGACTGTACCTGTGGCGGCGGCAACTTGTTGTTTGGGGTTGAAGACCGCATAAATCAAAAATTCAAACGCCTCACCCAGACCTATGGTCAGGACTGGAACGACCCGCTTTACGCTCTTGCTAAAATTGAAAGTCGCTTTCGACTTGATTCTAAAATAGAATATGGTAATACCTTGGTAGAGGATAAGTTCTACAACGAAGAGTTTGATGTGGTCGTTGCCAATCCGCCCTATGGCTTGAGCTGGAAGGGGTACCAAAAAGACATTAACAATGACAAAACAGAGCGATTTAAATTCCTGCCATCGGTCTCAGATGGGCAACTTTTATTCATGCAGCATCTTATTTCCAAGCTTGATGCAGTCGGCATGGGGGTAGTGGTACACAACGGTTCCACCTTGTTTAGTGGCGATGCGGGCTCGTCAGAAAGCAATATCCGCAAATGGATGCTTGATAGCGACATTGTGGAAGCGGTGATCCAGTTACCGACAGATGAGTTTTTCAACACCGGTATTTACACCTACCTCTGGGTGCTGAATAAGAACAAACAGCCAGAGCAGAAAGATAAAGTGATGCTGATCAATGCCAGTGATAAATTTAAGCCACTGAAAAAGAGCAAAGGTTCCAAGCGCAGAGAAGTAGATGAAGCCAGCCGTTTAGAGATTGTTGATGCACTCACAAAGTACCAGGACAATGATTACGCCAGGGTATTCGACAAGGAGTTTTTTTACTTCAACAAACAGGCTATCATGCTTACTAATGTGGATGAATACGGCAACAGTTTTGAAACGAAGTTAAAGGAAGGCAAGAAGAGTGAAAAGCTTACGCCAACCAGACTTGCCAACGGCGAGCGCGAACTGAGTGAGTTTTTGATTATGTCATTTGATTCCACTCAATACGATTCTTTGGCCGATGCTTTTGCACAGGACATCAAACCATTCATTGCATCGCTGGATTACAAAGAACAGCCACTTGTGATCACCACTGTTAAGGCACAGTATTGGTATGATGGCGGGCAAGAAACCCTGATCAAAGAAGTGAATGGTAAAAAAGAGTGTCTGGGCTGCGGAAAGATCGTAGTGAAATCTGCCTATAAAAAAGCAAGCAAAAAACAGCCAGAGTGCATCGAGATCAGCGTTGATCTAACACCAGATTACCAGAAAGATTACGAGATTATACCTTTTCATAAAGACGAAGCCGAAAACCTTGTAGTGATTGCAGAATTTATGGCGAAATACATCACCAAGTCATTTAGATACTTTGAAAATGTGGTGGGTGTGGAGCTTAATTTTAACAAGATCTTTTACAAGCCGGAAAAGCTGCGCAAAGTGGTGGATATTCTGGCTGAGATCGATGCGCTTGATGGTGAGTTGAAGATGCTTGATGAGGGAATGTTGCTATGAAGTTACATTCTCAACCATATGAAAATTATGGGGTGAGTCATAACGAATGGTTTGAACATCTTCCTTCTAAATGGACTGAAAAAAGAGTAAAAGATTTATTTAGGCTTGTGACAAATAAAGCTCCAGATAATAACGATTTTGAGTTGTTGTCTCTTTACACTCACATAGGAGTTAGACCTCGCAAGGATTTAGAAGCACGAGGTAATAAAGCAAGTTCTACGGATGGTTACTGGATCGTAAAAAAGGGCGATATCGTCGTTAATAAACTTTTAGCTTGGATGGGGGCAATTGGTTTGTCAGACTACAACGGTGTTGCTAGCCCAGCTTACGATATTTTGAGAAAACTTGATTATGGGATTGATGAAAGATTTTTTTCATATTTATTTAGAATCGAAAAATCCAAGCAAATTTTTAAAAAGTCATCGCGTGGCATTATGGATATGAGGCTTAGATTATATTTTGATAAATTTGGTGCAATAACGGTTCCAGTGCCACCATTTGATACACAAAAAGTCATAGTCGATTACCTCGACACCAAAACCACGCAGATTGATTGCAAAATAGACCTGCTCACCCAAAAGGCGATTCAATATGGCAAGCTCAAACAATCTCTCATTAACGAAACCGTCACCCGTGGTTTGAATAAAACCGTGGCGATGAAAGATAGCGGGGTTGATTGGTTGGGAGATGTACCTGAGCACTGGAAGGTTAATAGACTGAAGAACCTCGCTTATATAAAGACTGGGGGAAAAGACACTATTGATAGTGTCGAAGAAGGTGCCTATCCATTTTTCGTTCGCTCTCAAACCATGGAACGAATTAATTCATACTCTTTTGATGGCGAGGCAATATTGACTGCTGGCGATGGCGTTGGTGTTGGGAAAGTATTCCATTATGTGAACTGTAAATTTGATTATCATCAGCGCGTATACAAAATAAGCAACTTTAGAGGTGTTATTGGTAAATTCGTTTTCTATTATATGAGAGAAAACTTTCATAAAGATGCTCTTCGTCTTAATGCTAAATCCACTGTTGACTCTCTAAGAATGCCAATGTTTCAAAACTTTACGATAGCCTTTGGTGATATTGAAGAGCAACGAGCAATAGTAGATTACCTCGACACCAAAACCGCCCACATTGACCGCATTGTTGAAGCCATCAACACCCAGATCGATAAACTCAAAGAACTGCGCAAAACTTTAATTAATGATGTTGTTACAGGTAAAATTAAGGTGGCATGATGGATATACAAAAACAGGAATCGTTTCAGACAATACTGACTCTTATTCAGGATTCCAGGAATCATGTTTTTGCTACCGTAAACAGAACTCTTGTTGAACTTTACTGGCGTGTGGGAGAGTATGTCTCGAAAAAAGTTGATCAGGAAGTTTGGGGGAAATCAACGGTTAAGGAATTATCTTTATTTATTCAACGAGAACATCCCGACATTAAAGGATTTACTGCATCCAATATTTGGAGAATGAAGCAATTTTATGAGACCTATGCGGAAAATCAAAAACTCGCCTCACTGTGGCGAGAATTGTCATGGACACATAACAGGACAATATTTTCTCGTTGTAAAACGGATGAAGAGCGAGCATTTTACCTCCATTTAACTACAAAAAACCGTCTTTCAGTCAGGGAGATGGAGAGGCAGATAAGTAGCGGTACTTTTGAACGAGCGATGCTTGCTAATGGCAAATTGTCTGAAACCGTCAAAAAACTACCTCAAGAAACAGAATCAGTATTTCGTGACAGCTATCTGCTTGATTTTCTCAATCTTCCCGCAGAACACTCCGAAAAAGATCTACAAAAAGCGATTATAGCATCGCTGAAAAAGTTTATACTTGAACTGGGTGGTGGATTTGCATTTATCGGAGAGGAGTATCGCTTACAGGTGGGAAACGACGATTTCTATCTTGATCTACTATTTTATCACCGCAATTTGAATTGTCTGGTTGTTTTTGAGTTAAAAGTGGATAAATTCAGACCTGCTCATTTGGGACAGTTGGAGTTCTATCTTGAAGCACTTGATCGTGACGTGAAATTCGAACATGAAAATCCCTCAATAGGTATTCTTCTTTGTCGGGAAAAGGATGATGAGGTTGTCAAGTATGCACTCAGTCGTTCATTTTCTCCCGCTGTTGTATCGGAATATGAGACAATGCTGATTCCACGTGAAGTGCTAAGACGAAAGATGAATGAGCTATATCAGATATTGGAGGGGGGTGGCGATGAGAATAATTGATAAATTCTTTAGTCCAAATCAGTGTTATATTATAATTAAACAAGAGAAAAACAATAACATCATACAATGGCTGATTAATAATGTAACATCAGATAAAATCAAGGTGCCTCAATGAAAGAATCAAATCGAATTGAACTCAAAAGAAAGCTCAACGATTCTCTTGAAAAAGAAGTTGTGGCTTTTCTTAATTATCGGGAAGGTGGCTACATTTATATTGGAGTTGACGATGCTACCGGCAAGGTAGTGGGAGTGTCAAATCCCGATGCGGTTCAACTTAAGATAAAAGATCGTATCAAAAACAATATTATGCCCTCTGCTCTGGGTCTCTTCGATGTCATTGCTGAACAACACGATGCTAAAACAGTTATCAAGATCACCGTTGCCAGCGGTTCTGAAAAACCATATTACTTAAGAAAACAGGGTATGTCTGAACGAGGCTGTTTTATTCGGATTGGCAGTGCATCAGAACCGATGTCGTTACGCATGATCGAGGATCTCTTTTCCCGCAGGATTCGTAATTCCATCGGGACAATAAAGTCTCGCAAGAAAGATCTGACCTTTGAGCAGTTAAAAATCTATTACAGCGAGACACCTTTTAAACTGAACGACAAATTTGCCCACAATCTGGAACTACTTACCGAAGACGGTGATTTCAACTATGCCGCTTATCTGCTCTCAGATTCAAATGGACTTTCCATAAAGGTTGCAAAATATTCCAGTCTTGACCGTGTTGATCTGATCGAGAATGAGGAATACGGATATTGTTCTCTTATCAAAGCAACCAAACAGGTTCTGGCTAAACTGGAGATCGAAAACAAAACGTTTGCCAAAATCACTCCTCAAAAACGACAGGAGCGCAAACTTATTGATCCGGTTGCACTTCGTAAAGCTGTCATCAATGCCATGATCCACAACAATTATGCCAATGAAATACCGCCCAAGTTTGAACTCTTCCCTGATCGCTTGGAGATAACGTCTGCAGGTGGACTTGTGCCGGAATTCGATGAAAACGAATTTTTTATGGGATACTCAGTTCCGCGTAACAAAGAACTGATGCGGATCTTTAAAGACCTTGAAATGGTTGAATACCTTGGATCAGGTGTGCCGAGAATTCTACAGAAATACCCACGCTCGATATTCACATTTACTCCAAACTTTCTCCGCATTACTTTTCCTTTTGAGAATGGTCAGACAGGTGGTCAGACAGGTGGTCAGACAGGTGGTCAGACAGGTGGTCAGACAGGTGGTCAGACAGGTGGTCAGACCTTGCTCACTGAAGCACAACTAGCTGTTTATAATATCTTAAAAAAGGATAACACGGCTTCACGTCAATCTATTGCTGATAATCTAGGAATTAACCCTTCAGCCGTACAAAAACACATAGATTTACTGAAAAAAAGTGGCTACATACAAAGGGTTGGTACTTTCAAGGGTCATTGGGAGATTTTAAAATGACTCATGGACTACACATGCAAGATCAGTTTTTGATTCCATTTTTTAGGGAATGTTTTGGTTATAACGAGGTAAAACATAATACAGTAACTTCATCCGCATCACTTTTCCATTTTAGTGGGGTATGGGGGGCGATAAGTTCCACTTTAACCGACCAAGCTACCATGCAAGCTGAAAAAGTGCTCCAATTCTGTATAGAGCCACGAAGCCGTAATGAGATACAGTCATTTCTTGACCTTAAAAATCGTGACTATTTCCGAAAAGAAATATTGAATCCTCTTATCAAAGAAGGAAAACTCGCCCTCACCATACCTGATAAACCAAAAAGTCCCAAACAACGTTATATCGCAAGCTGTGGACATAAGGGGAATGAATAATGAACGAACTACACCTGCAAGATAAGTTTTTAATTCCGTTTTTTAGAGACGACCCTGGTTACCGCAAGGTAAAAGCCAATAAGGTAACAAACTCTCTGATTACTGGCAATAACAAGGAGGCATGACAGTATGAAACATGAAGATGATATTCGCTGGGTGCAGCGTTTTGATAATTACCAAAGAGCCCTGGCGCAACTTGCAAAATTTATTAATAAAGGTGAACTGAATGAGCTGGAGGAGCAAGGCCTAATTCAAGCCTTTGAATACACCCATGAACTTGCGTGGAATGTGCTGCGCGATTATTTGCGCGAACAAGGAAACCCAAATATACATGGCTCGCGTGATGCGACGCGCGAGGCCTTTAAGCTGGAATTGATCCATGATGGCGATAGCTGGATGGATATGATCATAGATCGCAATCGAACCAGCCATACCTATAACCAGGAAACTGCACAGGCGATTGCTACCAATATTACCGGGCGTTTCTTTACTTTGTTTGTTATGCTTCAGGAAAAAATGCGGAGTTTACAGGATGCTCACTGAAATCGCTCCCCGTTTTGGTCTACAGGAAAGCACCATTAATCGCATCAATACGGTGTTTTCCAAGTATCCGGATATTGAACAAGTCGTGCTTTATGGTTCTCGCGCTAAGGGCAACTACCAAAGTGGTTCGGATATTGATTTAACGTTGATTGGGGATGCGCTAAGCCATATACAACTTACCCGCATTGAAACACAGATAGATGATTTGCTGCTGCCTTACTCCGTCGATCTTTCTCTTTTCAAGCACATTGATAATGTGAACTTAATTGATCATATCCAGCGCATAGGCATTGTTTTTTATCAACGAGATGAATAATGAACGAAATACACCTGCAAGATAAGTTTTTAATTCCGTTTTTTAAAGAAAGTCTTGGATACCGCGATGTAAAAGCCAATACGGTAACAAACTCACTAATTATATAAGAAGACTTGCAGGAGTTTATCTCCTAAACCGAGCTGAATGCACTACCCAATTGATTCGAAGAGAAATAATATTATCAGATCAACAAGAAAATGTTCCAACATTCACTGTGTTTATATACATCCAATTCCACCTAAGCCCAGGTGAGATACAATTACTGGCAACTGGTACTCAACTGCATGTAAGCACTCAGTCAACTACTGTGGCTGGCTTGTAGGCGACCTTGAACGCTTTAAAAAGAAAAGCGAAGCCTCTGTCAGTCAGGAATTCATGGATAGCCTGAATTTTTGCGGATTTGATGTTGAACCCTACGAAACCCAAATACTGGCTATATCGGGTGCTTTAATCTCATTTATACTGCTTATTGTCATAGACCTTGTACTTTTCAAGTTCATGGTATTCGACTCCACGACCATAATCTTCATGGTAATGACCACTGTGCTCATACCTTCAGCCCTGCTGCTTTATCTCAGCGAATATCCCAAGATCCATGCCAGGTTCGAAAAAATACACTCCCTGGGAGATATCCCTGAGATACTATCGTACGTTGTCATGAGCATGAAACTAGTATCGAACATGGAACGTGCGATCTCTTTTGCAGCTGCCAATTCAGATAGGCCCCTGGCCCGGGACCTGCGTAAACTGATCTGGGATATGCATGTGAGAGTATACACCGACATCGATGATGCCCTCATAGCCTTTGCCAATCAATGGGGTAAGACATGTTATATATGATTATCTTTAGCACATTTGAACTATTATCTTCAAAATATTGTACAGATCAACTAAATCTCAGATGAAGGCAGGACAGCTCCTGGCTCAATTCCGATGAAAAGGGAATTGTTGCATTGTCACTCCATTTTCGATATCTCTCGCCACCGCCCTGCCCCACTTGATGCAGTCAGGCAATTAAAAAGCTTGCGCCCTTCGGGTACGCTACGCCGCAAGCATTTTGTTGCCAGTCTGCAAACACAGCTTAAGGCAGGGCGGCGATAGGCGAGATATACGATGAAAAGGATGTTGCGCGTATTCCATTTTTATATAGCCACCGCTATATATATAATATATTTCAACCGTTATTATAGGTCAACTTCTATTATACCGCGGGACATTTCACGCCCTCCTTTAATGCTCAGTCTACTTACGTATCTGCGAGTGACAATCCACTATGGTGGTGTCATTTTTGGCTTGTATTTTCACTTAAGAAGATAGATAGTTGGGTGGAATCTGGAATGGTTTTTTATTATTCTCAACCGACCAGATAATTCTAACAAGTTTCTTAGCTGTAGCACATCTTGCAGTATTGTAGTGCTTTCCTTCATCCAGCTTTTTCTGAAAACATGAACCAATAACAGGATTAGTCCTTTTAGCTTCCTCTACGGCCCAGCCCAATGCCCATCTCAACATCTTTGAACCCCTCTTATTTGGTCCACCGACAATCTCCTTGTTTCCAGATTGTGTCACTTTAGGATCCAGACCCGCAAATGCGAGAATCTTGTCTGGATGAGTGAAATTTTCAAAATTTCCAATCTCAGCACAAATTGTGGCCACTCTGATAACTCCAATCCCAGTAATTGTTTGTGTATAATACCGGTCTTTCACAGAATTCCAAATAATTAATATTTTAAATTCCACCTCTTCAATCTGTTTTTCCAGAGTTTCTATTAGATCAAGTAGCATCTGAAGTTCGAAAAGCGCAGATTCTTTAATTATCTCGGAAGGGATTGTGTCTCTTGCTATTTCTATCAGTTCACTGGCTTTGTCTGGATTAATGTGGTTTCTGCTTAGCTCCTTCATCAACTCACGAAGTTTTTCCGTACCCATCTCAAGTATGTCATCAGGTGTAGGAAATTCTGTAAGTATTCCTCTTGATGTTTTTGTGAATACATTTTTGAAAACCATATCATAGCCTGGAAATATCAAATGCAGATTCCGTCTAAACCGTTTCTTTAAATTTGTTTTTATAGTTGTCAATTTAAACTGGAACCTGCAGTATTCACGCATCTCAAGTATTTGCTTATCACTGTAATCGGTTTTGGGAGCTTCTCCAAATCGGAGCATATTTGCAATTGTCCTCGAATCAATCTTGTCGTTGTGGGAAACTCTGATATTCACAGATCTAAATCCACTGATTTGAGATGGATTGTAGACTTGTATTTCGTAATACTTGGACAGTTCACTGTATAGTGAATACCAGTATATTCCTGTGGCTTCAATCCCGATTCTTGGTTTTGCGTTTAGCTCTTTCGAGATGGATTCTATCTTATTCCTGAATTTCTCTAAGCTTTTCCTGGAATTCTTAAGCTTCATGAAATTCCCGATCTGTTTACCGTTCTCATCTACAAAGCATACTTCATGCACATTTTTGGCGATGTCTATTCCAATGTTCAAATTCATATTTTCAGCCCGAAATTGTTTAATAGGCTGAGGACCAAATATTCCATTACTCTCTACGAACCGTAATCTCGTGGCCAATAGCCAGACACCTGTTTAATCAGGGCTGTAACATGTTAAATTGCCGGAGGGTCGTAGGAGCGAGGGTGGTAGTCTTAGTTTGCCGGACAATGCCGTAAGAATTATAGCCTACCGCTCTCAGCCTACGTTCAACAAATATGTTGAAACACCCAATATAAGCAGTGGGTGCACTTATCCTATATACGAGAATAGTGAGTACTTCAAGCGTGCACTGTACCTGGTTAAGAGCAGTACAAATGAGCCTGATGAAGCACAGCGTGTGATGACACTGAACAAGAGCCTGGATATTGTGTTGGAGGGTACCAGGCATATGATGGAAGGGTTTGCGGCCAGGCTTAAGACACCCACCTATGTATTGTACAGCATCTTTATCCTGATCCCGCTGGCACTGGTGGCGCTACTTCCTGCTGTGAGCATTGTGGGAGTGCGTATCAATGCCATTACCCTTATACTGCTCTATGACCTGATCCTGCCGCTGGCCACTTTTGCATATGCCGAGTATATATTGCTTCAGCGTCCTGCTGCCTTCTCGCCGCCCAATATCCCGGATGAACACCCGCGCCTTGTAAACATCAGGAGTACCAGACGTAGTACAATGATATTATCAGTAACAGTAGCGGTATTGATTGGTGCATCCGGGTATATTTGGCTGCAACTGGGCAATCCGGGTGGCATTGTAAGTACAGGTGTGATGACCGGACTCGTGCCTGTTTCGTTCCCAGTGATCTGGGGTGTCACAGCCCTGATATCCATATATGCATTCATGGTCTATGCACCATATAAAAGTATCAGGGATGAGATTAAGGAGATAGAGCGCCAGTTTGCAGATGCCCTGTTCGTGCTGGGACGCCGGATCAGTGAGGGCCGCTCCCCGGAATGGGCCTTTATGCAAACCGCCCAGACCATGAAGGGTACCGGCATTGGAGAAGCATTCCAGAACGTGGCGCAGAACATCTCTTTTCTCAGGACAACGCTGGCAGGTGCAATCTTTGACCAGGAGTACGGTGCGTTCAGGAATATATATTCAGAGCGGGTGCACACCACTATGCGGCTGTTTACCGAAAGTGTATATAAAAGTCATGAGGCAGCCGGTGTTGCTATTGTAAAACTGGCAGACCACTTGAAAGAGCTGCAAGATGTTGAGGATAATATTAAAAGCTCACTGTATGATGTGACATCCACAATGAAAACGACGGCTATAATATTTGCCCCCCTGATCGCAGGTGTAACCCTGGCCCTTTCAGAGGTTATCCAGAAGATACTGCAAGATATTTCACACGAGTTTAGCAGGCTGCCTGATGATATCAGTATTTCATCTATCATGTCAGATGTGGGGGGTGGGATGGAACAGAGCATCCCACCTGATGTGTTCATGCTGGCAGTAGGATTTTATATTATCATACTGGTTGTTATCCTGATCAGGTTTGCAGGGGGTATTGAATACGGCGGGGACAAAGCCCAATTCATGTATGAACTTGGAAAGGGGCTGCCTTTGTCGATTTTGGTCTTTACAATTTCCATGGTTGTGAGCAGGGTACTTTTCGCTTCAATTGTGTGAAAAAAATTGGGACAAGTTTTTACCCGGGTACAGTATCCATTTCAAATTAATTCGTAACATTTTTTAATAAAAACATGGATAACTTAGTTGAATATGGCTAAACGAAAATTGATTTGCGAATCGGACACCGAAGGAACGTATATAAGTAAACAAACCCGCTTATTTTGCGGGTTTGTTACAGTACACATGGCACAACTCCATATACTCATATTCCTGCGCACGCCAGCGATCAGTACCTTATAAATTTTCTATACTACCACGATCTCCCGGCCTCTGGACTCTGCCTTTATCTCCGGATTATAGTAGGAGTAGGCACTGCTGTCGGGTATTATAGCCTTTACAGGGAACTGTGCCTGCACCTGAAGATCGAACAAAAGTTCCTCACCTCCTGGCAGGTCATCCACATACAGGATGATCTTGCGGCCCGCTATCTCGTACCTGCTGATAAGACCATCCGTTTTTAATTCATCCAGTGTAGATACCACTGGAGCAAAGCCTGTAGGTACTGCCACATCCAGGATAAGCATGCCTGTTGAATTGGCTCTTCCAGTGTAGTTCACCCTTGCATGAACATCAACGATGTCGTTCACTGCCACATCCGTAGCATCGTACTCCACTTCAAACTCCAGGTCAGTGAATACAGGTTCAACAGGCAGTATCACATTGAACCGCTTGACAAGCTGGTAATTGATATCGCCCTTGCCTGATATGCTCAGTGTAATTAATTCTGCGGATCCAGGGATTTCCACAATCTGCAGCACATCGTAGTTACCGGCATCCACGCTGACCTGGGTGATCTTCTTTCCATCTACTGTGACAGTTATCGTGGCATCCGTATCCTTTGCCTGGGTAGCGGCTGCCGTCATCAGTGCCTTGAATGCCAATACCGTATCCTGGGTGCTGCCATATCCGCCAAGGCTGTTGCGCTGAGCAGATAGCCATTTCAGGACTTCATTGGCACTGGCGTCCCTGTGCTCGATAAGTACAAGTGCGCCGTATGCAGTCACTTCAACATTCTTGCTGGAAGGGGGCTGCCAGTACATTTCCCTCATTGGCTCCACAGCAGGTTCCAGTTCCCAGTACATGCCGTTCTCGTCCTGCTGTGCCAGGTCCATAAGCATGTCAAGTGCATCATCTGCCCGGTCGCTGCCCATGCGTTCCAGTACCAGTGCAGCCAGTGCCAGTGCATAGGGGTCGTCCTGCTGGTCGTCAAGGTTATCCTCCAGGAATTCCTGTGCATTGTCAAGCGGGCCACTAGCCCTGCCGTATTCCAGCAGTGACAGTGCTGTGTAAGCACTCAGCGAGTACTTGCCGCTCATTCCACCTAAGATCTCCTGGTGGTGCACGAACCCTATCTGGTCCCAGGAACCATCCTGGTTCTGGTGGTTAACGATCCAGTCAGCAGCCCCATTCAGTACCGAATCATCTATGGTGGTCACATCCCTGGCACTACTGAAGGACTGGAGCACAAAAGCGGTAAGCCACAGGCTGCCTACAGGGTCGCTGTCCCCGAATGCTGAGAACGAACCGTCCCTGTGCTGGTAGGTCAGTTGACGCTGGTACCCGGTAATGATAAACAACTCGGCTTTGGCCTGTATCTCGGGATTGGTCTGGCCGGATGTCTTCAGGTATCGCAGTATTTCCACATCCGGGGCAAAGAACATCATGTTCTGCTCACCGCAGCCGTAAGGCATACCCAACAGGTCGTCCACGCCGCTGATGGATTGCGCCACCAGGGATGGGGTGAAGGTGAGCAGTACTTTGCCCGAATCGGCGACAATACCATGTGGCAGGGCCGCATCCAGTATCACATCCTGGTTCTGCAGGATGCCGTTTATCACTATCTCACGCCGGGTCCCCTCAGGCTCAACAATGATCTCTTTCTTTACAGCATCAGCGCGGGACGTGGTCTGGCCTGTGATCTCTACCAGTTGTGTACCCACCTGTGTGGGCCTGATAGTGAAGCTGACAGGTTGCACACTGTTGGCAGAGACGCTTATCTGGCTGTTACTGCTGCCGATAATATCAAACCAGTTGGTGCTGGCCAGTGTAACAGTCACCTGCTGTTCCTTATCCAGATAATTATACACCTGTACAGTGACAGGGAACTCCTCTCCCCTTGTCACTTCATAGGGCAGGTCAGGGTCTACAAAGAAGTCCTGGAACACCTTCAGGCCGGTCTCTGCAATGCCAAAACCATCAGGGGATGAGGAAACTGCATGGAGTCTCCATGTGGTAATGGAGTCAGGGGCGGTCAGGTCAACTTCTGCCCTGCCATAGCCATCGGTGAGCAGTTCGGGCTCCCATACCCAGGTCTCTGGGAAGAACTGCCTGACCCGCTCCACTTCGGCCAGTTCACCCTGGTCATGAGATATGGGTGCAGCCGTAGGTACGCCCGTTGCCTGGGGCGCAGGCGCGGAGTCCATGGCCTCTTCCATCACCATCACATCTCCAAAGAAACCACCTTTGCGCATCCCGCCTTCTACTTCCGGTTCGTGCACCTGTTCAGGTACGTCAAGGTTTGGGGATTTCAGTACCTGCAGGCCCGCCTCTTCGATAATATCCTGTGCACCCATTGGAACCGGGGTCCAGTACTCTGGATGTGCTTCAGCCTGTGGTTCCATGAACCGCTGCTCCAGTTCGTTAAATACTTGCTGGAGGTTCAGCCGTCCCACACTAAGGGCGAACACTGATTCGTCCACTATGGAATATCCTATCATTGACCTGGAGCCGGCATCGAAATTCACACTCACATCGCCGCCGGGTTCAACTTCATCCTGGTCGAACGAAACCTGCAGGTCAACAGGTGCTTCCATTATCACGTCAAATGGCAGGGTGTCTGCCGATACTTCGCTGTTTGGATTGATGATGTAGGCCACCACTTTGGCTTTGGGGCTCATCTGGGGTGTGACTGTCAGGCTGATGTTGCGCTCACTGCTTGTGGCAGAGAACACTGTCCTGCCGCCTGCCATGACATCATAATAGACAGTACCCGGGTTGGTGCTGTA
>Ga0255365_10224_pt1 | contig 14572 bp, 10 predicted proteins | sample ANMaggSeSYBR01J3_FD_182089 | JGI IMG/M metagenome (GOLD analysis project Ga0255365, IMG submission 182089) | Sediment cell enrichment communities from methane seep in Santa Monica Basin, California, United Staets - ANME aggregate JGI... | ecosystem: Environmental > Aquatic > Marine > Cold seeps >... | reverse complement strand
TACCCCTCTTCATCACCAGAACTTCATCTATCCCGATTCCATGAATATATGTGGCCTGAATCGTATCTGTATCATTCTTTTCCATAATCACCCGAAAGCCGTCATGGATATAATTGGTAGTTCCAGAAGACGTTATCTTTGATATCCTCCTTCCGAATGGATCATAAGAATAGGTGATTGTTTCAGTAATGGTATCCACCTGAATAAGACGGTTTTCAAAGTCATAGGCATATGTTGTTAACCCAGAAGAAGTTACTTTGCTCGTCATATTTCCATTGACATCATAAGTATAGGAAACCCCATCAACATCTGTATATTGATTGAGATCATTGGTTGTGTAATCTATGGAATTGCCGTCAACTACCTCAGAAATTCTGTTTCCGGCGGGATCAAGGTTGTAAGATGTGGCTGAGCCGTCCGGATAAATGACATCGGTTAACTGATGAATAGCATCATAGGTATATTGGGTTAAGCCATCCAGGGTTGTCATGGTCAATCGGTTCCCGACATTGTCATAGGTGTAAACAAAGCTGGAAATGACCTCTGATGTTGATTTGCTGTTAATAAGCGCCAGCAACCTGTTAGACTGATCATAGCTATAAGTGGTGAAAGTTCCATTCTGAAGATCACGGCGCATTACTCTGCTGAGCTGGTCATATGCATAACCCACTACCATTTGTCCTGAATTGCCTATCTGTATGAGCCTGTTCAGAGAATCATAGTCATAATCCAGCGCCATTCCATCGGGATACGTAAGCAGGGTACGGTTACTGGCTACGTCATAACCATAAGAAACCACCTCTCCCCCTGGATAGGTGACCTGCGTAACCCTGCCTAAGCTGTCGTAATCAAAACTGATCGTCCCATTCTTATCTGTTGCGTTGAGTAGCTTCCCTGCCGCATCATAAACAAAGCTGTCGGAGGAGCTATTAGGATATGATTTTGTAATAAGCCTGCCTGAAAGATCATAGGCATAATTTATGGTCTGATTCTTTCTGTCTATCTTACTGTTGAGGTTCCAAAAGGCATCGTATGTAAACATCTCCGCAGAGCCGTCAGGATAGATCATGGTGGTCAAATTACCATTAGTATCATAATCAAAAGTCGTGGTATTTCCATTAGAGTCTGTCAGGCTGCTCAATTTTCCATAGGTATCATAGGAAAAGTTTTCTGTATTGCCGTTGGGATAGTCCCTGGTAATGAGGTTGCCGCTTGCATCATAACCAAAAGTCGTGGTATTTCCATTTGCATCAATCAGACTGGTAAGCTGATTGAATGATGGTTCATAGGTAAGTGTAACAGTGTTTCCCTGAACATCAGTCGCAGTTATGACATTGCCATTGGTGTCGTAGGTAAAGATAGTTTGATTTCCTGCAGCATCTTTACTGCTGGTTAGATTGAGATCATCACCATATGTCATGCTGGTGGTATTGCCTGATGGATCGGTTACTTGTGTTATCGATGCATTATTGTCATAGGTTAAAATTGTCTGATTTCCCAGGGCATTAGTAACAGTCATTTGATTCGATGCTGGAACAGCATATTGAAAAGTCAGGCTGTTTTTTCCTCCTGCACCCGAAACGGTTTCCAGCCGGTCATCTGCATTTATGGTATAAAAGGTCTGTCTACCAGCAGGGTCAGTAACGGTTGTCAGGTTATGCTCGGCATCATACGCGTAGATCGTCTCAAAACCGCCGATATTCGTGACGGATGTTAGGTTGCCTGCGTTGTCGTATCCGTAGGAAACAGATCGTCCTGCGGTGTCGGTGATCGAAGATATACGCTTGTTACCATCGTAGGCAAAAGTCGTGCTCTGCCCTAAGGCATCGGTAATCGTATCTAAGAGACCCTCCGAGTCGTAGTTTAGGTTTAAGGCATTCCCGTGTCTGTCTTCGATACTGGTCAGCTTTCCTGCCGCATTGAAATGAGAGCGTGTGCCAGACTTCCCTATGAGCTCAAAGGTTCCGTCAGGAGCTTTGCTCAGAGTTCGAAAGTCCCCCTTGGGACCATCATACGTACCATCCCCATTTTGCTCAAAGAAAGACCCGGAACCGTCAGCGTTGAAGACCTTCACAAGCCCATCGCCGGTCTCCACCACGTGCATAAGATACGTATGGGTCCATCCAAAACCGAGAGTGCTATCGAAGCCAGAATCAAGGAGATAAGTCCTGACAACTCTGACGGGGAGTCCTTGTGCAGGAACACTGATATCTACTTCGCTCACCAATTTGTTGATGGCTGGCGGATTTGGTGCAAGGGTTATAACTAAGGAATTGTCAGTCGTTGTTTGTCCGGCACCGTCGGTAAGTGTGACATCGACAACATAATCAGAGGCCGGATCAAGGTCTGTCGTGTCCCAATGGTAGAAAATTGAACCAAAAGTCAAATCTTGAATGCCAGAATCGTATCCTTGCGAAGCTGAGGTAATTCGTATCGTGCCGCTATCAATATCCGTTGCCCCAGATGATTCCTCCACATCAATCCTTATGACTCTCCCTGTCGGATAGACATTGTCGGTGTCAGAAAACACACTGGAATCTACTTGACTTATTGCCGGCGGATTATCTGTAACGGTGTCTCCACTACCATCACCGCCCCCGCCTCCACCATCACCGCCTCCGTCGCATCCGGACAGTATCAGCGAAACAAAGAAGCCAATCACCACCCATAATACAAAGGATTTCCTTGACCGTTGCATGAGTAAACCTCTCTTCTTTTTTTAGTTCTGTTTCCTAACAAGTCGGGTAGAAATACGGCGCACTGCAATTTAGGAAAATGCTTGGCTGTTTCGGCGTTTCCGCTTTACGTGCCCGTTTAGCATTCTCCATATCCGTGTTTCGGTAGTCCCTATAAAGCAGTGCGGATCAATAATTTCAATAAGTTACATATCATATCTTCGGGCAGCACATAGCGAAAAACCGGTATTTACAAAGTAAAACAGGGCAGTATTCCCAAACCTGCAGTACTTTGTAGGGACTACCTTTTTTTTTGCTTTCAAGATCAACACATGAGATAAATCGTGAGCAATTGTGGAGGTTTACAGATGTAGCCACCACGCCTTTTTTAACTCTTTGAAACTACTGCGTTTTTTGCAATCCGAATCCGGAAAAAAACTATTATAAACTAACACACCAAACCTTACAGATAGCTTACAGATTCAAAAAAAAAATGAAAAAATTATGATTTTTTGAAAAGAATGGACTTGCGTATCGCTTTTGTCTCATACGAAGGTTCAATTCCGAGCGATGCGGAAAGGACCCTCTTGCAGCGTTCGTAAACCGATAGCACCTCAGCCAGGCGGCCGAGCCGGTGATAGCAGGTCATGAGACGTTGGTAGAGATTCTCAGCAAGGTCGTCTGCTTCAAGCCCGCGCTGGTAGCATTGCACAGCCTTTTCCAGTTGTCCGTCCCTTTCCCAGTAACGGCCCAACGTGCTCACACCACGCAGAAACTTGCTCCGGCAACGTTCGCGAAGGGAAATCGTCCACGGGTTGCTGCTTTCTCCGTCCAGAAAAGGTCCCTGATACATGTCGATGGCCTTTCTGGTCAATACAACGGCTTCCATCGCTTCCAGTCCCGTCGGTTCTTTTTTCCCAGGCAGAATCGGCTTGCCCGAAAATACGCTCAAATGCCCAGACATCGACCCAGGAGTATTGTCGATCCAGGGTTAAGCGTTCATGCTGAAGTTCGATAGCATTGCGATAGCCGATCACCTTGCGAAGACGGTGCAAAGTGGTTGCGAAAGATTGTTCAACCATGTCGCCGTCCGCTTCAGGCCATAGTGCATCGGCTATCTGGTCTTTTCTTACCTCTCTGCCTCCGAACGCAATTAAAGCCTTGAGCATTGACAGAGGCTTTTGTTGAGCCTTTCTGGAGAATCGGATCGGTTGTCCATTTCTCAACACGACAAACCGTCCTAAAGTGTATATTTTCAGCGCACATGGCCATTTTTCTAAGTGAAGCGGTGGGTTATCCTGGAATGTGTTCAAATATCCCTGGCTGTTCCCGATGTCCAAGGCCTTGCGCAGCAATTGCAAACCATTTAATTCTTTCCCTTGATCCAGGGCAAAAAAGGCTTCTGCCAGAAAAACAGAAAATGTAAGGAGGACGTTTTGGGTCTTGCGTGCAATACTCAAAGCATGTGCACAGCACTCTTGCGCATGTCGATGTCTTCCGAGTTCATACGCAACATGTGCCTTTGACAAGTAACGCAAACCCAGAAAAAAAGGAGAGCCCACCTCAATGAGCGAGTTCAATGACGCCTCTGCTGCATGGAGAGGTGCCGTTCTGGGATAGCCCCTGAAAATGGCCAGTCGGGTTTTCAGAAAATAATATTCGGACAGCTCCATCAGGCTGCGTGGACCAAAAGACGAGTCCATCCTCTCCAGTAACTTTTCAGCCACTTTACAGTCGTCCGCTTTCAATGCGCTGTAGATGGCCTGGCTTGACAACTTACAGTCCATTATACGAACACCCGGTTTTTGGGAGAACTTTTGGCGTTGCGCTTCATTTCATCGTCATTTTAGCTTTATGAAACAAAAACTTGGCGTGCATGAGCTTCAGGTGTGATCAATTTCAAAACAGGAAACTGTTTGAGTGCATTAGAGATCGTTAAGAAAGAACCTGGGAGGATTATGTATTTTTCTATAAAATTTCGCCGAACTGCAACCATATCTTTTAATTTGCGGCAAGTTCTTTCTTTACGATATCTTATGCGCGAGTTTTTCATGGTTTGAAATTGATTATACCTGAAGCGGATATATTTTCAGGTTCATGCAGTCAAAAATAGAAGTAGAGAATTTGAATAATTCCAATAGGGCTTGAGATTGAGGTAGAATTTCAGGACAAATTTAATTAATTCTTTTAATTATTAGTAAGCAAGAATCATACCAAATTAAATGGTTAGAAGGTAAATGATACAATTTCAGATAGTTAACTAAAATGCATAGAAAAATAGGAACACAATACCATGTATTTTAGTGTGAAATTGTGGAGTAAATTACATAATTTTATGGTATTTTTTTACACATATATTCACGACATCCTCGAAATAGAACGAATTATCTGTTGAATATAAATCAATTCCAGCGTATATTTATAAATAGCCGTTCACGGCTTGAAACTTGAAATTGGAAAGTAGAAATTTGGGAGAGATTAAAGTAGAAATTGGGAATTGGGAAAAACAGTACAAAAGCATGAAGGCCAAATTTCTAATTTCAATGTTCCGTTAACCATAAACGGTTTGCCCTTTCAAATAATTTTTTGCATCAAAATTTCGGGAGGTTGGCTATGTCAGGAAAAGAATCATTACCCCTTGAAGATCTTTTGAAACATCCTGAAGTTCAAAAGGTAACCAGTAATATTAACCAGGAATTAGTTGAAAGAAGAGAATATGCTCCTCCTGTATGTAAAGTTTTTACATATCCCTATACTGCCTTGAAGGATAATTCTAAATTTAGATTTGTCGTTGATAATGAAGCAAAAAAGCAATTGCCGAACATTATAGATAATAAGGTACAGAACATAACAGGGGCTAAAGAGCTGGAAGAATCTTTAAAAGAAAAAAATACTGCAAAAAACGTAATATCGGCATTGTATTTTCCGGAGGACCTGCGCCTGGAGGACATAATGTTATTGCCGGTCTTTATGATGGAGCAAAAAAAGCCAACCCGAAAAATAAAATTTACGGTTTTTTGCTTGGACCAGATGGAATACTTGAAAACGAGGCTATCGAAATTACCGACAGTCTTGTTGACAAGTACAAAAATCTAGGCGGTTTTACAATGCTCAAGACCGGCAGGACTAAAACAGATACAAAAGAAAAAATGGCGCTGTCAAAAGAGACATGCAAAAAAGCTTAATCTTGATGCTCTTGTAATAGTAGGGGGAGATGATTCTAACACTAATGCGGCATTTCTTGCTCAAGATATGTTTGAAGACGGCATTCAAGTCATTGGTGTACCCAAGACAATTGATGGCGATATACAAGTAAAAGATGCTGATGGTAATATTTTATGCGCTATCTCCTTTGGGTTTCATACAGCAGCCAGAGCTTTTGCAACTGCTATAAGCAATCTTTGTACTGACTGCAGTTCAGATGTAAAATACTGGCATATTTGCAAAGTTATGGGAAGAGTCGCCAGCCATTTGGCGCTTGAAGTAGCTTTACAGACCCATGCAAATATGACTCTGATCGGTGAGGATCTGGCTGACTATATTGACAAGAGGAGACTCGAAAAGGCAAAGAAAGAGGGGATAACGGATTATAGCGCTTATGGTATTACACTGCGGCGTCTTTCGCGTATAATTTGCGATGGCATTGTTAAAAGAGCTGCTGTTGGGAAAAATTACGGCGTAATTGTAATTCCGGAAGGTATTCTGGAGTTTGTTGATGAAATACAGATTTTTATAATCAAGCTTAATGCAATAATAGCTGAATATAACCAGGCACATGATGCTGATTTTCATATCGATTTCCCGCTTCTTGAAGATAAGCTGGAATATTTGCGCAGGCTGGCAAGGCTTTCGCGTGAAGATAATTCGTCTTCGATCTGGAATACAAGGGATGATGATCTTTTCAATGATATACCCGAATTCTTTCAGGAAGGGCTTTTGATCGAAAGAGACAGCCATGGGAATTTCCAGTTTTCGCTGGTTGAGACAGATAAGGTAATCATGGGACTGGTAAAAAATTATTTGAATATTCTTAAAGAAAAAGGAATTTATAAGCTGGGGATTGATAATTCTTATTATAGAAAGACGCTATCAAAAGGCGGGCTTGATCCTGATTGCTTTGGCCCCATACTTTTCAGGAACTATGATAAAGAAGAAAAGTTTTTCCTTTTAAAAGAATCCATTATATCTAAAAAAACGCTAAAACAGACTATGGTAAAAGAAGGAGCTATTCAGAAAAATGACATAATCCCTGCTCCTGTTGAGAAAATTTATAACAAATCTGTTCCAAAATTTAAGACTCAGGTCCATTTTTACGGTTACGACGGCAGGGGAAGCGACCCCACAAGATTTGATTGTATTTATACTTATAATCTCGGATTAACTGTTTTCAGGCTGATAGCGAGCGGTGCAACCGGCCAGATAGCAGCCATAAAAAATTTAGAAATGGATTTTTCCAGGTGGGAGCCGATTGGAATTCCAATTGCTTCACTTATGCATCTTGAAGAAAAAAAAGGAAAACTATCACTTGTATTGGAAAAAAGTGTTGTGGATATCAATTCCATATCCTTTCGAGTTGTAAAATCATTGAGAGAAAAATGGCTTGCGGCAGCACCTTGTGAGGACAACTACAGAAGACCGGGACCAATACGTTTTACCGGAAAAAAGCGAGGAAGACAGGCCAATAACACTGGTATTGAATGCACTTGCAAAGCACAGTTGACAAATCATAAATATTTACCTCCAGATCAGTGGGAACCGGCATAAATTATCGGTTTGTATCGAAAAGCCTTGACCCGCTCTTCAATGTGACATTCCTGGCAAATGTTTATTGTCACGTCACGAATGATATAAGCCGGATCCTCTGTTTTGATATGGACATTGCCGGGCCCGTGGCAGACTTCGCACCCTGCATTTTTTAAGTTCAGGTGTCTTTTCAGGACTTATAAAACCGCCGGGTTTTCCGTACCCCATGGTATGACAAGCATAGCATTCTTTGATTTCATCTTCAGTAAGACCTTTTTTTCATCTTCCGCACACTTTCAAAGGAGCGGCTTTTCCTTGCATAACTCTTGAAAGAAATATACTGGGTTTCGTGGCATGGTTTACAAGAATCAGAGCCCATATACCTGTTTTCTTTTTTTTCCTCTGCAAATGAAGAAAATGGAAAAAACAAGAAAAACCAGTAAGCATAATGCAAACCACCATGTTCGGATATAGATATTCTGTATTTTTTTGTTCATACTTTATTTCTATTCAAATTTTTAATTAAAATCAAACAATTCTTGTTATAGAAATCAACATCCATATACCAATGACTATAAAAAAGATTCCTGCTCCGATTTGTATATAATCTGGAGGTAAAAGGCGACTTAACCCTGCCCCGAATAATACCGCAAGAAGGGAACTCACAATCAGGGCAAAAGCTGAGCCCAAAAATACGGAAATTTTTGAATTGTAATTAGCTGAAAGGCTTAATGTGGCTAATTGGGTTTTATCTCCAAGTTCTGCAAGGAATACTAAACCAAACGTAGTAATAAAAAGTTTAAAATCCATGCTGTTTTCCAGATAAAAGTTCTGTTGCTTTTTGTACAATGTTTTCAGATGTAAATCCGAATTTTTCCATAACTATATTTCCAGGAGCGGAAGCACCGAATTCATTTATACCGATTACTACGCCATTGCTTCCTGTATAGCGTTCCCAACCCATAGAGATACCTGCCTCAACAGCGATCCGCACATTTACATCCGGCAAGAGTACTTTATCTTTATATTCTTGTGATGTGTTTTCAAACAGCTCCCAGCTCGGCATACTTACTACTCTGACAGAGATACCCTTTTCTTCAAGAATTTTTCCTGCTTTGAGTGTGATGTCTACTTCCGAGCCTGTAGCTATTAGTATAATATCCGGCTTGCCGTCGGAATCTGACAGAATATAAGCGCCGTTAACCAGCTTATCGGCAGAGCTGTAAATTGTCCTGTCAATAACAGGAAGTTTTTGACGGCTGAGAATTAAAGCTACAGGGCTATCCGTGGTTTGGGCGGATAGACGCCATGCTTCTATTGTTTCTGTGGCGTCAGCAGGTCGAATTACTGTAAGCCCAGGAATAGCTCTTAAGCCGGCAAGATGCTCTACCGGCTGATGGGTTGGGCCGTCTTCGCCAACCGCAACACTGTCATGAGTAAAGATGTATATTACGGGTAACTTCATAAGTGAGGCAAGGCGTATTGCCGGCCGCATGTAGTCGGCAAAAACAAAAAAAGTCCCACCATAAGGCCTGAGCCCTTTATGAAGAGCTATCCCTGACATTATTCCTCCCATAGCATGTTCCCTTACCCCGAAACGTATATTACGTCCGTCGAACATGTTTTTTTGAAAATCATGAGAAGATTTTATAATTGTATTATTTGAAGGGGCCAGATCTGCGGAACCTCCTATAAGATAAGGTATATTTTCGGAAATGGCATTAAGTATTTTCCCTGAAACAGCTCTTGTAGCTATTGGTCCTTCATTTTTTGAAAAATCAGGCAGGTTCGCATCCCAGCCTTCATTTAAAGAATTGTTTAATGAATCATTCATTTTTTTTGACAGAACAGGATATTTACTGCAATATTCTTCGAACTTTTCTTTCCAGATTGATTCGGCTTTTTTCCCCTTGTCAATGCATTCCCCAAATATTTTAACAACTTGCTCTGGAACATAGAAAGAAACATTTTCATCCCAGCCTAAATTCTTTTTCGTTAATCGGATTTCTTCTTCTCCAAGAGGAGCTCCATGTGCGTCAGCAGAGTCTTGTTTATTCGGGCTGCCAAAGGCAATGTGCGTCTGCAGCATAATAATGGACGGCTTTGTTGTTTCCGCTCTGGCTTCTTTAATGGCTCTATGGATATCGTCTAAATTGTTTCCGTCTTCCACTCTAATTACATGCCAATTATAAGCTTTGAATCTCAGGCCGACATCTTCAGTAAATGTTATGTCTGTATTTCCTTCAATGGATATTGAGTTGTCATCATAGATACAGATCAACTTTGTAAGACCCATGTGTCCGGCAAAAGATGCGGCTTCGGCGGTAATCCCTTCCATAAGGTCTCCATCACCGCATATCATGTAAGTATAATGATCTATGATTTCATAACCGGGACGGTTAAAAATTGTTGCAAGATGTCTTTCAGCCAGGGCCATTCCCACGGCATTGGTAAATCCCTGGCCCAATGGACCTGTTGTAGTTTCAACGCCGGGTGTATGACCGAATTCAGGATGTCCGGGAGTTTTGCTTCCCCACTGACGAAAATTTTTTATGTCATCCAGGGTTAAATCGTAACCGGAAAGATAAAGAAGACTGTAAAGAAGCATAGAGGCATGTCCGCCTGAAAGTACAAAACGGTCTCTATCTGTCCATTCAGGGTTTTTGGAATTATGTTTCAGAAAGCATTTCCACAGGATATAGGCCGCAGGTGCGAGACCCATTGGTGCACCAGGATGGCCGGAATTGGCTTTTTGAATAGCGTCCATGGAAAGCGTGCGGATGGTATTGATACAAAGCTCATCAATTTCTGACAAACCATTATTCATAATTAGCATCTCCTTGTTGAGAATTTTTTTCCGAGCCCTATGGAGCGGAGTGGTTTGTAGCGGCAGATGATTTATTCACCTTCACCCAAAAATTTCCACCATTTTTTTCGCGTTTCGCGGGCTTCCTGCCCTTTCTCAGAGCCTTTACCTAATTCTTTCTGTACCTGCTCAGATTTCTTTTCACGCTGTTTTTCCAGACCCTTTTTTGCCTTCTTGCCTTCTTGCTTTTTTCCTTAACCCTCTCTTGCTTTTCTTCTTTAATCTCTTCAGTCTGTTTAAGCCTTTTTTGCTCCATTTTTCTGATCTTTACACCTTTATCACTTGCCACACCTTTCATTACCCTGCTCCTGGTATTGACGTGTTCTCTGACGCGTTCTCTGTTTTGCTCGCCTTTGCCTGCCCCGCCAGGCCCTTTAGCAAAAGCAGGTGCTGTAAACAAAAATACCAAAGTAATCAAAGCAGCAATTAATGCTTTTATATTTTTTCTCCTATTGATAACGTTTTGTTTGAATTAGTTATCGGCAACAAAAAACAAAAAAGAGCAAGGCATATTGCCATAACTCCTTGATTTTACTGGTAGGCGGTACTGGGTTTGAACCAGTGACTTCCACCGTGTGAAGGTGGCACTCTCCCGCTGAGTTAACCGCCCAACTTAGGGCTCGGTCAAAAATAACTTGGCATTTTTGCATCCCAACTTCACCATATCTTTAACCCATCTTCAATCGCAAAAGTCCTCGAAATAGCTCGCTATTCCTGCGATTTTGCTCAATCAGATCGATTAAATCTACGGCAAATTTGGGCGCAAAATCTACCAGGTTATTTTTGACCGAGCCCTTAGGTTTAATAAACTTTAAAACTGTTAGTTAAGTCAAGAATTTTTTGTGTCTTCATCTCCTGTTTGCTCAATGGAACAATCCCCCAGCTCTTCTATCTCTTTGGGGGATGGCAGATCTTTAAGGTCTTTTAATTCAAAAAGTTCCAAAAATTTCTTTGTGGTCGTATAGATCATCGGGCGGCCCGGAATCTCCTTGCGGCCTACAACCCGGATTAGCTTTCGCTCAAGCAGCATGCGCAGAATTCCCCCACAGTCAACACCCCGCAAGTGTTCAATATCGCTACGTATCACAGGCTGTTTGTAGGCAACAATGGCAAGCGTTTCAAGAGCAGCGTTGCTCAGGCGGAGAGGATTTGGTCTTAACAGGCGTCTTATCCACTGGCTGTATTCGGACCGTGTGCGGATCTGGTATCCTCCTGCGACCTCACGCAAAAAAAACCCGCCTTTACGGGCTTCATACTCACTTGAAAGTTCATTCAGAACATTACGGATCGCATTAGAGTCAGTGGAATCAAGCACTTTTTTAATGCTGTCTATTGTAAGCGAATCTTCAGCAACAAACAACAGGCTTTCAATGATGTTCTTTATATCTTCCATTATAGTAAGTAGTTAGGTGGATAGGTTGAAGGTTGAAGGCTGAAGTATATAAATCATCTCGCAATGCTCGAATTAAGCCATTCAAGACCTTTTCGGTTTCAACGATCTTTGGTTCAATCGTGCATGATTTGTTCCTAAAAGCCTTCTACCTTCAGTCTTCAGCCTTTCACCTTCCACCTATAAATAAAAGAGTCTGATAACACCTGACTGGGTATGCTGGGCAATCCTGACCAGGCAGAGTTTAACCATCTCCAGTATTGCAAGAAAGGTCAGTATAACATCACTTTTCAGCACATCTGCAGAAAATAGTTCCTCAAAGGTTATCGAACCTTTATCTTCAAATATATCAACCAGCCTGGAAATCTTGTCTTTTACAGACATTTTGTCGGCAGTGATGTCTATCCTCTGATCTTCGGATATATTTTTAAGTATTTTCTGAAATGCATCAATAAGCTCGAACAGGCCTACACTTATGACTTCATCATCCTGGTCCGATAAAAAATCTTTTATGTCGGACTGTCTGATAAAAGTAGTGTCTCCAAGCAGATTTCTTTCGGATAGCTGCTCGGCAGCAGACTTCATCTCAAGGTATTCAAGAATAGGCCTTGCAATTTCCATTCGGGGATCTTCTTCGTCTTCACCCTCATGCACCGGAAGAAGCATCCTTGACTTTATCTGGGCCAGAATCGCAGCCATCAATATAAAATCGCCGGCAAGGTCTATGTTCAAAGACTTCATCAAGTTCAGACAGCCAAGGTACTGATCCGTGATCAGAGAAATCGGAATGTCGTATATATCCACCTCATTTTTCTTGATAAGATGAATAAGAAGATCCATTGGGCCTTCAAATACATCATCCAGCAATACTTTATAAGGCTTTTCCAACATATTTAAGTAACGGTTTACGGTTGTCGGTTTACAGTTTACAGTTTTATGTTTTGACCTAAGATGAGCGATTAGCTCTTATTATTTCAGATGGTTACCATCGATTCGATTTTTACCCATTGGTTGAAATATTGATGTTTAGCAATATATTGAAATCATTGTGCTAACCGCTAAAAGCTCAATTGAGGTTTGATCAACCGTGAACTGTAAACCGTAAACCGTTGTTTATACTTTAACTACCGACTTTACCTCTTCCTCAGGATTGCTGGATCGCTCTTTCAATTATTTTTGCCGCGAACAAGACCTCCTCCGATAAGATCCGTTCGTTTCCCTTGGCTAATTCCTTTTTAACAATCATATTCTTGTGCGTGAATCAAGTTTAAAAGTTGAATATTCCCTTTTGTTTGGCATCCTTCATAACAACCTAAAACCTAAATTGAGCAATTTTTTACTCAATCTGCGCCGATCTCTTGCGCATAAAGGCTTCGCAAAAATCCTCAACATATCCACGGGTATGCCTGCGGTTTTTGCAAATCCTTATGCATCAAGATTCCAGCACATATCTTCGCAAAAAATCGCTCAACTTAGGTTCAAAAAACAATTTTTGGGTAATTTTTCCCCAACCAGGAAAAAAGGAAAATAACATGAAGCAATTGCAGAAACTTCCCATAGGAATCCAGGCTTTTGAGACTATCAGGCGAAACGACTATCTTTATATTGATAAAACCGAATATATGACTCTGTTGATTTACTCCGATTTTGAAAATCAAGACACAAGGCATTGTGGTCGATTCGTCTTATGCATACTACATATTGTGTCAATTTTTTTGAGAAGCTAGTAAATCAACAGAGTCATATATTTACCGTATGATAGATCAAGGTATGTTTTATTTTATTTCCAGACCCAGAAGGTTTGGCAAATCCCTTATGGTATCGACCTTGAGAGCTTTTTTCCAGGGGAAAAAGGAACTGTTTGAAGGATTATGGATTGCCAGGCACGGTCACATAAAATGGCAGCAGCACCCTGTTATACTGATTGATTTTAATGAAATAAGCCATGATACCCCGCAAAATCTGCAAAAGGACCTGGAAAATACCATTGTCAAAGCAGGCCAGTTTCACAATCTGAAAATTGATGCTCCTTTTTTAAAAAGTAAATTCAAACAACTTGTTGTGGAATTGCATGCAAAAACCGGAATGCCGGTGGTTATTCTGGTGGATGAATATGACAAGTCGATTATTGATCATGTTGGAAAAGGGCAAAAGGAGATTGATTTCGCAGTAGCTAACAGGGAAATCCTGAAAAATTTTCTGGGGGTTATTAAAGGCGGTGATGTTTCACCCCTGCTGCGTTTTGTCTTTATTACCGGAATTTCAAGATTCAGTAGGGTATCCATATTTTCGGAACTTAATAATTTGAACGATATCAGCATGAACCAGCGGTTTGCCGACATGTTCGGCTATACCCATGAAGAACTTGGTAATTGTTTCGAGTGTAACCAAAATTAAACATACCGTTAAAATTAATATTAAGCCATAAGATTAAGATAGCTATAGACCTTTAAGACGGTCTGTGCCATATTAACCTTCTAATAAATTAATCAACATGGGAGGATTAATATGGCACATGTTAGCAAATACATCGTAACTATTCCAAGCAAACAATCTTCTAATATAGAAAAATATTTAGATGGTTGTAAGGAAAAGTTTAACCAAATTTTATCCCGTGTTCTAAATGAAGGAAAACAGGATGCTCATAAGATGGAAGCATCAATTTTCAACCAATTGATAAAATTGGCGTTTCTTTTAATGCAGTTATTCTTTGCCAGCCAGAATAAAGGTAATTATGGCAAAACAATAGAAACAGCTCAAGGAATTGTCAAAAGAGGCAGGCCAAGTAAAAAGTCATATTTCTCAATTTTTGGAAAGATGAAAGTGACACGGTATCTTTATCATATAGAAAATGTAAGTTTTGCGCCTTTAGACATTGTATTAAATCTGCCGGTACGT
>Ga0255365_10214_pt2 | contig 14677 bp, 14 predicted proteins | sample ANMaggSeSYBR01J3_FD_182089 | JGI IMG/M metagenome (GOLD analysis project Ga0255365, IMG submission 182089) | Sediment cell enrichment communities from methane seep in Santa Monica Basin, California, United Staets - ANME aggregate JGI... | ecosystem: Environmental > Aquatic > Marine > Cold seeps >... | reverse complement strand
CGCCAGCGATATGGATTAGCAAATGGCCCGGCACCAATATCTTTGGTCATATCCAATGGGGTTCCTTCCAGGTGATCTCTCATATAATCCAAAACATCTTCAACTGCAATTTTTCTATCAGGCTTAATCCAAAGGGGCATTCTGTTTTTGAGGTTGTGGCCTGAAGCATAATCATAGTATTTATCCATTCCTTCTTTTACGCTTCTGAAAAACGACCATACCCTTACTTCACAAAACCGTGCACCACCAAATGAAACAGGAGCATAAGTGTCAGAGAAACTAAACTCCTCATCTTTTCCATCAAAATATTCTTTTTCCCGGGCAAAAGAAATTAGATCATCAGCATAATAACATTCGATCTCAGAATTCTCAATTTTATCTCTACCTGAAAAAATAATTGACTTTTTATCATCAGCCAATGGAAATGTGGTTATTCTGGCTTGATTGGCATGTGCGCAAATATATCCATCCGGAATTTTTAATGCCACCCATATAGCGCCCTTCTTGCCTTCACCTTTTCCTATTATCTCAAATATCCAAACCTCATTGGGATCAGAAATCGAAATCGATTCACCTACACTGTAATAGCCATATTCATCAACCAATTCTGTCATAACTTTAATAGCTTCCCTCGCTGTTTTTGATCTTTGCAGCGCTATAAACATCATGTTTCCATAGTCAATGATCGCGCCCGCCTGTGATCCCAATTCCGGCTTTCCGCCATAAGTAGTTTCTCCAATAGCTACCTGATATTCATTCATATTCCCAACGACATTGTAAGTTTCTTTGGCTTGTTTTATTTGACCCAAAAACTTACCAGTATCCCATTCATAAATATCCAACATAGCGCCTTCTTCATAGATAGCTGCTGGCCAGTGGTACAGCTCGCCATACAAAACATGAGAGTCAGCGGCATAACTAATAAATGTGGAACCATCATTAGAGGCGCCTTTTGTTACAAGGAAATTGGTACAGGCAAATGAATGATAACTTAATCCTGATATTGCTACAATCAAAATAATATAATACAGTCTTTTCATAATAAAATATTTAATTTAATGAATAATAATGTGCAAATGTAAAATAATAAAATTCAATGATTTAAGTAAAACTCGAAATTCTCTTTGAGAAACTTGGTGGCACTTTGTGAAATACCCGCCTGACCGGATGGCAGGGCTATACCACAGAGCTACAGAGAAAAAACTAAATATCATTATCTGAAATTGAACAGCCCTGGAAGGATTGGAAAAAATTATTAATTAATTGGTTTTTAGAAACCGAAATTGAATCCTGCAGAAATAGTATTGGTTTTGCCATGAAATATTTCTGGTGTATATTTTTGTAAATAATCCGTTTCAACAAACCGCCCGGTAGACGGATCAATATTGATATCAATATCACCATTAATATCACTTTTTATAAATTCTATAAATATATAAGCGTTACTTATAAATTCATATGTGGCTTTAAGAGAAAATGTTTGGTTTTGCCATTTTACGGTTTCCATAAAATGGTTAGATGCTGTTGTATTGCTTGTATATTCAAAATCCGGACCATGTTGAGCCAGAAGATAATACGTCCGAAGATGCAAACCCCGAATAGGTTTATATTCTATACAAATAAAAATTTCTTGCGAGTTATCCCTTAAATAATAACCCATATTATAATAATTTGATTCGTATGTTAGTGTTGAAACTCTGTGTTGATATGTAATCGGCATAGACATTGAATATTCAACATTTAAAGAAAAATTCTTTAGTAAAAAGTCTGTAACCTTAAGGCCGGCTTTTACACTCCAGAAATTATTAACGCTGTCAGTTGTAATTCTATCAAATTTTAATTCATCAATAAAAAAAGTTCCATAAAGATGGAGATGCTTTATCTGTCTGGAACTGATATCAAAAAACATTTGTGAATTCTGATTATCTATTCCATTATTAACAGTATGGTCAACAGATTTATAAAACATAATAGGAATTAAATATGCCGGTTGTATGCTCATATCGCTATAAATTATTGAATTACCAAGAGATATGTTTAATCTTTTCCAGGGTGTAAACGTTAGCATATTTGCTGCAATATATTTTGGACGGTAGACTTCCCGTGGCGGAGTTGTTGAATAATACGAACGAACACTATCTACTTCCATCGATACAAGCCATCCATGAAAATAATTCAGCTCAAACCATTTTACCGGTTTCACATTTAGCTTTATTTGTGCAAAAGATGGTGCTCTGTCAGAAAATATGGTTGGTCCATGATAATTATTTCCCCAGGTTAAATGATCTTTTACAAGCCCGATTGACCCCCATTTCCATGAATAGGTTATTCCGCCACGCATTTCGCTATAATCAGGGCCTTTATAGGCACCACCTTGCCTCAATGTAAAGTACTCATAATCCGAAATTCTTTCCGTTTCATTATTATCCCTTAAACTAGCATACAAACCCCAGTGTTTACCAATATAAGCAAAGGCTTCAGCACCTCCCCAGCGATGATAAATACTCCCATTTTCATTGAAGAAATAATTAATTCCCCAGATCGGTTTTACCGAAAAAGTGAAGAGTTTGTCCTTGTAAAAAAGACCCAAAGGATTTATTGATGTAGATAGGTTTTTATTTTTCTTTAAAAAATTCAGCTTTTTATAATCCGGAAATGAATCAATTTCCAGCTTATATTCCAGCATATAAAACTCAAGTTCTTTTAACTGTCTATTATTTAGTTGACCCGATTTCGATTCAGTTTCTTCAAGTTTTTCTGCAATAAAAGACCTGCTGTATGGTTTAATGGCTGAATTCAGGTCAATTATCTTAAGGGTTGCCAGTTCATCAATGTAACTGTAAATATTCTTATTTGATACATGTTGATACACTATCTGTGCAGAAACTATGACTGTCAGCAAATTAAAACCAATTATTAAAGATGTAATTCTTATTTGATTCATACTACGTATTAAAAAATTTCTAATCAAATCACAGACTCACTGATTTAGTGTTTTTATTGATCAATTACTTCTCGCCCGTTTAAATACTATATTATAAAACGCTGTAAAAAAATACCGGATATCCGTCCATAACGGATTCTTACTATAGGCATCCAGGTATCTGTTTTCCGATTCCATAATCTCTTCAAGGGTTTTAGGCATATCGGCATAAAAAGGCGGGACAAGGCCGGGTTTAATCTTTGTTCGCTTTTCTTTTAATTCATCCGAATATAGATTGAAATAATGCTTACTTAATGGCCGCACCCCCACAACTTTCATATCACCCCGTATCACATTAAATATCATGGGTAGTTCGTCCAACCAAAACCTGCGCATAAACCTGCCAGCTGCCGTTACCCTGAAATCATTACTGAATTTACCACCCTCCTGTAATTGATTTTTCATATATACGTACTCCTGCAAATACTCTGAATAGGCATGCATGGTACGCATCTTATATACACCAATCAGCTTTCCACTTTTACCATATCGTTGCAATCGTACAAAAGGACCATAGGTAGGGTTGTCATCATAAGCCGGTTCTTTTATTTTTCTAACTACATAGTATAAATACCCATCAATAAATTTTTCTTCGATGCATTCAAAACCACAAGAATACAGGCGGCCCAATGTTTCAGCCCTGGATATTACACGATTCCGGCCCAGCGTAACATAAAAATAGAATTTTTTAACTACGGGAAGTTTAGGGAAAACGCGTGTAAAAATAAAATCAAAGAAATAATAAATATAATTAATAACAGGAGGATATTCGTTTATGATTCTTCTTTTTCTGAGAGGATATGTTTCAGCGCTGTTGATATAAATACCGCCATAAGGTAATTTGGTACTAACCGATTCGAAAAATTTATTGATTCTCCTGAAATCATTGATTTTGTGTAAGTTAATAATGCTACTGTAGTAATTGTCCTGAAGTTTGTTTATATTGAATTGGGTAGTTGTGGATACCAATAAATTTTTTGGATTTCCAACGTCAATATATTTAGATATATAATCATAAACATTTTCACTTGTCTCGCCGGTAATAATATTTTTGATCTGCTCACGGCTTTCAATATATTTGGCTTCATCTTCCTTATCTGTAACGAAGGACTTATCCGTAGGGTAATACTGGGGTTTTTTAATTTTTGTCTGGTCAAACTCAGGCACAACAACAGGCCTTTTGTACGAAAAGTATAAAAACCCGAAAATAATCTCAAAAATAGTAGCCAATAAAATTGTTCCAAAAACGATTAACCTGGAATAATGAAAAGCGCCAAAGGAATAGATCAGGGTTGTAATAATTGCAAGTATAGTTAGGTTTGCAATAAAAATCGGTATATAGAAATCCTTTGGCTTCCTGGCTTTATAGATATCGAACTTGGCGATAAATATCGAAACTACCATCCACACCAGGCATAAAAATAAAAAAGGATTGAAATAGGTGGGCAGATAAATTCTTACTGAGGCCGGCTTGATCCAAATGAAGAATAAAAAGGATACAGTTACAATAAGGATATCGATTAATACTAAAAGTATCTTTCGCTTTATTTTCTTTTTACGTTTTTGCTTTTCCTCTTGCATGTTTCAGATTAGATTAAGCAAATTTAATACTTTTATTATTTCAGGAATAGAATAGAGTCTTTACATTTTTTCTTCTTTACTTTTGCCTTCCTGCCCATCAGGTCGGGACACAAAAGTAACAAACCGTGTGCGCTAAAACTTTAGCGATGGCGCAAAGTCAATGCTTGAAAATTTTCCCTGTTTTTCTCATCCTTGTCCCGAAACTTCGGGACTAAGACACTAAGTTTGCACAAAGAAGAAAAATTATATGAAAAAATATTTATGCTGGGTCAGAAGTTCTGAATTTTTGAAACAGAAAATAAAATCATCGCCAGCCATCTATTCTAATTTCCTCACTATTGCAATAAACCTCTTCAAAAATCTCTTTTGCCAATTTCAATTTTAAACCACATTGTTTGGCTACTTCGTAAATATCATCAACAGAAGGTTTCCCATTTCCTGCTATAGTAGAGGAATGATTATCATTAAACCCACTATTTGGTACTAAATCATAAGCCGGAGAAAGCCTCCACTTCTTAGATTCAAAGATAAAAGAAAAGTTCTTTGCGTGATCATCTTTGTTGCCAGTTAAAATATTAAAAACCATCAAACGAAACATTTTATAGGCTTCTTCAATATTTTTGGTAATAGCCAAAGTTGCTTTTATCAAATCAAAATAATCAAGTGAAGGAAAACGATGGCTAGCGTATAGTAATCCTGAAGCTGTATGCATATGTATGCGCTTGTTACCTTCTCTGTCGAACCGGCGAACACCAAAATATTTTCCTTCCAAAAGAGCAGTCTCCGGCATTTCAATACCACATTTTTTGGCCACAAGGGAATAATTATATTCTATATTCCCAATATCAGCCTGATCATAGGAAGATGGGAATTTGACAATCCACGGCTCACCTTTAATATTAATAAGAACTTTAGGCCTTGCCCCTCCGGATGACCCTCCCTTTTCTGCAATAATTTCCAGCGTAGTATTATAGTCAACTTCAGAAATTATTTTGTTTACTTCGGCGGCAAGCATGTTTATATCATCCATTTTTTGATTTGACTCGATATGTCTGTCAGGAACATACCTAAGTGCACCCATGCCTGAAGATCCGACTATACTCAACCTATCAAGTACGGAAAGCGTTTGAGGCTGAATATCTTTACTGATTAGATAACGGTCTATTAACAAATTTCCCCATCCATCAGGTAAACTGTCATTGAATATACCAAACAACCCATTAAAAGGTTCACGACGAGCAGTAAATAATCCGGAATGTAGTGGCAGGTAAAATGGAGAAATGGAAAAGCCTGTGGACATAAATTCAGGATCATACTCAAAAACACAAAGTCTTTTAGGTGATAAAACCATCCTCCCGACATACCATTCTTCAATAAATATTTTTACTATATCTATCGAATCAGGCATTTCTTCCCCTCTTTCGTTCTTTTAATTTTTTCCGGCTAATTATATCGTCAATGCTTTGATAGTCATTTTCCGGGAATAAGTGATGAAATCCATCCAAAGCATCTAAAGCCAATGCAAGTTTTAATAAGTGTTCTAATGATATTTTATATTTATTCTCAAAACGTTTTAAACTGCCCAAACTAACGCCCGACATTTTAGATAATGACAATTGCGTAAAATTTAGCAGCAAACGTCGTCGTTTCATTCTTTCAGCTATACTACTTGCTATGGCATGATGATTAAAATCATCAAGGATTATATCTTTATCGGTTAATATATTATCCACTGTTGTTTGTTTTGTGAACTTGTGGTTAAAAACTTATCTATTATGCAAATGTAGTAAATTTTGAAATAAATGCCTCAGGAATATCGAACTTGGCGATAATTATCGAAACCACCATCCACACCAGGCTGAAAAATAAAAAAGGTTTTTTCTATGGCCGAAATAAATAAAAACTAACCCAAAAAAAACACCCATACAATTATAGACCAGATCAAAAATATTATAAGTCCTTCCGGGAATAAAGTTTTGAGAAAGTTCTGTTAAAGTCGCAAAAATAATTCCTGCAAAAAGTGAAAATAATAATAGTTTTTTAAATTTATTATTTAATAGTTCCAACCTTGATAATATAAATAAAACTATTAAAACGAAATAAAATATTAAATGCCCTAAATAATCCAATCGAAATATCTCATCTCCAATCTCCAATTCAGCTGTAGGAAGTTGTGGGAAATATGTAAGAAAAAGCAATACTGCCAGCCAAATCCAAAAAACTATTTTGATAATTAGCAGAATATTAACTCTCATATTTTTCTGAATAAAGCCAGAATGTTAAATCCGATTTCAGTAATGGAATAATGAAACTTATTGTTTATTTTTCCAAACCTTCCATAATTTACTAGTTCACCTCCGAACTTCGATTTAAAATTCCTTACGCCATATTCCTTATCAGGAACACCCACACCCATAAAATCAAAGGTTTTAATATTATTTTTTACTGCATAATCGATAGCTGCCCATGTGGCCAACACGCTGGGATATGCATTTTTGTACTGCTGATCCAGTCCGCAAATATATAATTCGTATATTACCTTATCTCTAAATATCGGAGCTACTATTCCACCAATTATTTTATTTTCAAATTTAATCAACTTAATAATCCCTAAATTTCCTTCTTTTGATTGCTTGTAAAAATTTTCAAAAAACGACCAAACCACCAATGGCTTTTTAACTTTATATTTATAAAGATTAAAAAGCAGCTGGTAGAAATCTTTCACTTGTTCGATATTTTCTGGTGTTATAATTTGAGCTCCGGCACTCAATCCTTTTTTTACCTGCCTCAACTTAGATGAACTGATCCTTTTTTTTACAATTGTTTGAGATGACGTATCAACAATAAAATTCAATCGTTCAAATAATTGATATCCATTCTTTTCAAATATTTTACGATAATCTCCCCAATCAAAAAAATTGCGGAATTGCACGAAAATACATTTCTTTTTTACCTTTTTATCCAACCTCTTCAGCATTAAATCAAGGATCAAACTGTTATCCTCCAATTTATGATCAATTAATGGTCCTCCATAAATTACTGTTCGGGAAGAAAAATAACCAAGGGGGCCAGATAATTCCCTGATTGTCCTTCCAAGTAAAATACCACATAATTTATTATCATGATTGAAAACTGCAATAAAAAATGCATCTACATTATGAATCCCCTGAAGAAGTCTATATTCATCATAGGTTTGAAATATGTTACCCTTAGGATGATTATTGACGAAGGAATTCCAATCTGATGCTTTAACCTTCTCAATATTTGAAGTTACAGTGAAGTTCATGTATTATTTTATAGATTGAAAAGAAAGTTAATTTCTGGTAAAATTATTTCCCATTTGACCATTTTATAATTGCTGCACCATAGGTCCATCCACTACCTACCGAAGCAAACAATATATTGCTTCCATATTTTATTTTACCTGTTTTATTTGCTTCATCCAGGATCAATGGAATCGTACCGCCGGAAGTATTGGCATATCTATCCATATTGGTCATTACCTTTTCAAATGGAAGGTTAATTATCCTGGCTGTTTCTTTTAATATACTAATGCTTGGCTGATGTGGAACCATTAAATCAATATCATCTATGGATAATCCTGTATCACTAAGCACCTGAAATATTGCTTTAGGCAAAACGTGGGTTCCTGTTTCATAAACAGCCTGTCCATCCATCTGAAAATAATGCAATCCCTTATCCAGGGTTTCATGGCTGCAAGGCATTTCAGAACCACCTGCCGGTATGGTATAGTTCCATTTGCCTCTTCCATCTGTGTATAAACGAAATGCTATGAAACCTTCATTAACATTAGCCGATGAAAGTACTGCCGCCCCGGCCCCATCTCCAAAAAACACACAATCTCTCCTTGTCCAATCTGTTATTCTCGAAAATGTATCCGCACCAATAACAAGGACATTATCATATACACCACTTGCGATAAACTGGGCAGCAACGGACATACCATATAAAAAACCCGAACAAACCGCAGATATATCAAAAGCAACTGAATTATATGCCTGCAACTTATCCTGGGTAATGGCTGCTGTGGAGGGAGCCAACCTGTCAGGTGTTGCCGTTGCAATAATAATCAGATCAATATCGTCTTTACTTAAGCCGGAATCTAAAATAGCATTGTATCCTGCACGCCAGGCGAGGTCACTGGTAGCTTCATTTTTTGCAGCAATTCTTCTTTCCCTGATCCCTAATTTTTCCTGTATCCATTGATCATTTGTATCAACGATAGTTTCCAGATATTTATTCGTGTATACCTTTTCAGGAACATATGATCCGGTGCCAATAATTTTGACTTTTCTAACTAATTGCTTCATGATTTTGGTTTTTAACCAACTTATAATAATCAGTGGTTGTTTCGAAACTAAATCCTTTCTTATGTAAATATTCCAGCTGAGAATTAAAAAGAGGTAAGGCTTTAACCCCCAAATTTTTTAATTTTATATGGTATCTTAACTTATCACCTAATAAATAAGAAACATAATTTTTCGCCCTCCGGTTTATTGTTTCAATTTCTATTTCTTCATTGATCAATTCGTTGGGGTGTATTAAGAATAAAACAGGACGATGAAACCATTTGGCTTCAAAACTTAACACGGACCTTGTTATATTGGTTACCATAGGAGATATACGCATCATTGTGCCAGAATAAGGCAATAAAAAGGAAGAGACAGGGATTTCAAAAATTTCTTCATTGCCTTTTTTTGCTAAATCATCCTTTTTTGTATAATAAGGAGTTCTTGGAGCGGTCAACCACTTTAATTTTCGGAAAGATCCAAATGATAAAAACATGTCAATCCGTTGAGGCGCTACAGAGCTATCAATTAAAAATCCCGTTTTCATTAATGCTTCAGGAGTGTATTGGTTGACACGTAATGCGGGGGCACGAAAAGAAATAACTTTTGTATTACTGATTGATTCCAGCAATTCTTTGGCCCGCTTTAAATGGTCGATTTGATCTTTCAATGATAATACATCGAAGGCCTGGTTTGATTCATGTGTATATCCATGACAACCCACTTCGTGGCCATCCGGCAAAACCATGCTTACAATTTCAGGGAACTTACCGGCAATATATCCGGTAAAATAAAAAGTAGCTTTAATATTATACCTTTTATATGCTTCCAGCAATAAAGGCATCCCTTCTTTTAAAACAATTTCTCCAGTTTTATCACTAAGGCGATGATTCCAGAGCGAAGTTGTTTCAACATCATTGGTTATCAAACAATATTTTTCCCTTTTATCAATATCCTTTCAATTTTCGTTCTTTTTCATACCAAATAAGATTTTTTTACCGTTACGCCTGATAAGTTGAGCGGCATACCATGATAACCAATCCGGGAATTTATCTTTCCACTGCTCAAAATGAACCAACAAGTATATTCTATTAACTTTTCCATCTTTTATCAAACGGATGATCTCATTCGATTTTTTAAGTGGATATTCCGGATTTATTTTTGAGTTTACCTTGTCTAACCTTTTGTATTTATTATCCCAGCTCCTTCCTGTGTCGGACAAATATAAAATATCGCTAAAATCTATTGATTTATATGCATCACCGTTTAATTGAAAATCTTCAAAACGATATTTGCTCCATAAATCAAAATTACTCCAGTTTGAAAATATTTTATTACCTGAAAGTAACTTAGGAATAAGTTTAATGATATCTTTCAATGCATACCCATCTATATTATCCACAAACGAACCACCGTGCGGACAAATGGTTTTTATATTCCAGTTATTTTGAAATACCTGAAGTTCATCCCGAAATATTTCAATGGCTTTAGATTCATTTCCACGTGCTTTCGTAAACACTTCATAGTGATATCCCACTTCATGGCCCCAGTTGAAAACCTGATCAATTATTTCTTTTTTGTACACTTTATCCACATACCTGAAATAATAAGAGGTATAAATACCATGATGTTGTTCCAGTTCTGCAAACTTCAATTGATAAAAAGGATCCAAATCAACATCATGCCGAATAATGATGAACTTTTCGGGAAGGTTAGGCATGACAATGTAATCATTAATAGTGATCACTTCATAATCCGACTTAGCGATGGTTGTTATGATTTCTTTATATTTACTATAAGTAAAATCAAGGCTCATTTTAACAACTGCTTTTTAAATCCTACAGGGATACCATCTTTCATTTCAAACTCTTTGATCACTTTTGAAGGGACTCCGCCCACTAATGTATTGGGTGGTACATCTTTGCTTACAACTGCCCCCGAAGCAACAATGGCACCCTCTCCAATGGTAACACCAGGTAAAATAATTACCCCAATGGCAACCCATGCATTTTTTTTAATGGTAACCGGAGCTACAAATGCCTCCGAGAGATATTTATGATATTCCAAAGGTTTATTATGGGTCAGGATAAAATTTTGACCTGCAATGGAAACCCCATCCTCAATGATCACAAAATTGGGATACACATCATCTATGGTTACCATAGGGCCGATATGGGCATTTTTACCAATCTTAACACCTCTTTTTCTATGCAACCATATCCTGAGGCCGCTATAGGGAACCGTTTTTGAAATAACCTGTAAAAAATGATCCATCGATCTCCTGTAAAGAAAACGGGGCCTGGCCATAAATCCCTTATAACCATGTTCTTTTGCGGTCCTTTTCAGTGCTTCAAAAAACGACCTTTCCACATGATTTGGCAGTGGTTGTCGTTTTATTTCCAAATAATCTTTCACGGTGTGTTTATCCGGTTATTAACAAAGCTTTAAATAAAAAAACTGAGGTTCGGAGATATTAATATAACCCTGCATTCATATTAATAGAAGTGCCATTGATATAATCCGACTCAATGAGGAAATTTACAGCATTAAAGATATTATCCGGATTTCCCAATTCACCCGTAGGTATTTCCTTTTTTATGAATGCCAGCATTTCTTGTGGCACTTCGGTGATCATCCCGATATCAAAATATCCTAAATTCAGATTATTGACGGTAATACCTTTTCTTGCATTTTCTGCTGCAATACTTTTGGTCAATCCCCATAGTCCTGCTTTGGAAGCAGCGTAAGCGCTGGTTCCGGGAATACCCTTTTGTGCCACAATGGATGAAAAATTTATGATCCTGCCAAATCCTTTTTCCCTCATTAAGGGAAGCACGGATTTAATAACATTAAATGTACCTGTTAGGTTTATCCCAATTACTTCGGTCCATTTTTTTATATCCGCTTTATGGGCAGTAGCGTTATAATTACCACCTGCACAATTTAACAAAATTATTTTTTCATTGGGGCCACATACGCGATTTACCCATTCCGATACTTCAGAATAATTTGAAATATCTACTTTTGAAAATACATCCATGTGACTTTCGTTGGGGGAGGTTGAAAAATAAGTTCCCTGAACTTGTTCACCTTTTTCTGAAAACTTTTGCATTAAAAATTCTCCTATGCCTCGTGAGGCTCCTGTAATTAGTATCATTTTATAAATTATTTATTAATAGATATATTTAAATAAACGATTAGTCAATACGGTATTTAATTATAGGCTTTAGGTCGAAACAAAACCTGCACATTTACATTTAAAATTTGATATTTTATTATTGGTTTATCCATCAATCCATCTAATTACCTCGAATGCTTCAGCATGCTTTGAACCAACCTGAGCCCCCCTTGCTGCTGCCAAACCCTTAATAAAATCTTTAGAAAAGTAATGTCTTGATAATAGTTGCTGCGATTTGTAAAAATCTAAAATGTTAATTTTAATTTTTAATTGGTTGGAAGAAAGTTTTACAAAAAATTGAGTATCAAATTGAATATGATTCCATGGTAATTCATAGCAAATAATGCTGCATTTCGTTTTAAAAGCCCTGATCATCTCGTGGGCTACAACTGAATGATCCTGATGAAAATCGTGAAGGGAGGGACCTATTACTAAATCCGGCTTAAATTCATTACGAATTTTAACCAAAATTTCCAATATTTCTTGTCTTATCTCATTAAGCTTTCTAACTTTAAAATTAAAAATTTCAAAGTTCCTTTCATCGAGGTTTAAATATTTTATTACATTTATAAACTCTTTCGCTAATGAGTCTGAGGGAAGTTCTTTCGGCAACGAGTCTTCTGCGGCGGAAAAAACAATCCATAATATTTCTTTTCCATTTTCGATTAATTTCGAAATTGTCCCACCACACCCAAGTTCAGCATCATCGGTATGCGGAGATAATATCAATATCTTTTCTATATCATTTAACATAAATGAAATTTTTTATAAAGTTGTTAAATTTAATCAAAACTAAATTTGCTTACAAAGGGCCTATGGGTATAAATACGAATTCCCCACTTACGAAAATAATCCCTCAAGTCATCTGTTTCTTCATCTTCTATACCTTCAGATTCAAAATTTTCAACATTAAACCTGAATTCATTCATTGAAATGTAAGGATAGTCAAGTTTTAACGTAGACTTAATACCATGATATTTGGCAATTTTTAAATATTCTGTAATAATTGTTTTTACCTTTTCTTCTTTTCCCAATTGTGTAAGCGGCTTGACTGTTTTGATATATTTTGCAGGACTTCCGGCATAAATGCCCTTTTCAATTTCAAGATTCCTGGTTACGACAGAATTAGCGCCAATTACCACATAAGGCGCTATGGTAACTCCCATTAAGATCAAACTCCTATATCCTACAATTACACCCTTGCCAATCTTTACACTGGAAAAGCTTGCGGGGAAACCCTCTAAAACAGACATCCAATAACCATGTGTTATGATTGACGTATCTGGCGATAACCCTACATCGTCCCCAATTTCAACAGGTTCGCATACATTGATAAAATTATTATGAATGGTACATCGGTCACCGATTTCAAAGTTTGCAAAGGGATGCTGTCGGCCACCACCACCAATCCGTAATCCGGAACTATTAAAAAGATGCTGACCAAATATTACATTATTACCAAATATTTGTGTATCATTTCCTAATCGGCTATAATCTCCAATAATAAACTTACCCTTGACTTTAACATTAATACTTTTACCAAAGTTAACATTTTTTCCTATTTCAATTTCCTTCGCTGTAATGCTAATATTCTTTACTTTATCTTCATATTTCATATTTTGGTTTTTATTTCTGTTTTGAGTGATTTAGGTGTAATGCGTATATTATTTGCACTTTACAAAACAATTTAATTTATTTAAATTTTAATTGGCGTTCTGGATTTTTTTTCATAATAGAAAGGCTTTCAGGATAATCCTCAATAAACCAAATCAGAAATCTGGTTAAATCTATTTTATCTTTAAGGAGCCGATCTCTGTTATTTCTAAATTCACTTTTTATAGTTTTATCGGTCAATAACTTTATAATTGTAGGCATGGCTTCATCAATGGTATCAAAATAATATTGTAGGTTATATTTTTTTTTCAACTCTTGATGATTCCCAACATTTTTAGCCAATTTATTTATTAACACATTTGGGACACCCATCATTGCGCATTCTGTAGCAGTCGTCCCTCCCTCTCCAATATATAATTCTGCACCAGCTAAAACTTCATGCAAACAATCTGGATCAATAGAAAGTTTATAGGAATTCAGCATTTCAGGTAGCTTATCCTCGGAAGAAATAAACACCCTTAAATTATGTTTACGAATTTCTTGAGTAAGTATAATCTTTGAATTATAATCAATCCCTATTTGTCCAATATCATGGCTAGCTGACCATGAAACAAACCTGAGCACAACATATTTTTCATCCGGTTGTAATCCCAAAATTTTATGAGCTGATGAATTTGGTTTAAAATAATTAGGATGTAAATATGCCAATTCCTGAAACCCATCATATCTGATTTCCTTTTTACCAAGGGATGTGTGTGGGTATGATGAAGTAAAAACTACAGTTGTAAAAGGAAGATATAATCTAACTTGTTCCATATTAAACGAATCTTCGAGGGCAATATGTGGTTTACGAAGTAAAAAAGCTACAATGGCCGCACTGGGTGATGCATTCAAATATAAATCCGGTTTAACTCTTAATGAAACAATTTAACAGTAAAAATAATTTTATCAATGTATGCGAACCTGTTGAAATTGGGGACGATGTAGGGTTATCGCCAGATACGTCAATCA
>Ga0255365_10221_pt1 | contig 14690 bp, 14 predicted proteins | sample ANMaggSeSYBR01J3_FD_182089 | JGI IMG/M metagenome (GOLD analysis project Ga0255365, IMG submission 182089) | Sediment cell enrichment communities from methane seep in Santa Monica Basin, California, United Staets - ANME aggregate JGI... | ecosystem: Environmental > Aquatic > Marine > Cold seeps >... | reverse complement strand
AGGAGAGTTTCAACCTCAACACCTTGGAATGATAATAATTTCTTTAAAGTAGGTGAGGAACATTGGGAAGTACTATGGCCACATTGGGAGAAATATGGTGTGATAATGAATGAATGTTTAGAAATAGGTTGTGGCGTAGGCCGCATGACAAGACAACTGGCCAAAACATTTAAGTTTGTTCATGGTATTGATGTTTCATCAGGAATGATTAGTTACGCGAAAGATAAAAACAGCTATCCAAATGTAAAATATTACCTCAGTAACGGGATGGATTTACCAGTTAAAAAAGGGTCAATATCTGCAGTTTTCTCAATGCATGTTTTACAGCATCTTGATTCTGTTGATGTGCAAGTAAAATATTTAACAAATGCATACGATATTCTTTGCCCAAAGGGTTCTATAATGATTCATCTTCCTATTTACAAATTTCCTTTTACTGGCGCTGCAAAGTTTAACCTCTTGTATAAGATTCTAAAAGTACGAAACAAATTTAAAAGGAAACTTAAGCGAAGTTTATTAAAACGTGGTTTCAAATTTACCTTGATGGAATTTACTGAAATTACGGTTGATGATATTTTTAAATTTCTACCAGAAATTGGGTATATCAACATTGAAATACATTTTGTTCCATCCCACAACAATAGCCAGATCCATCCGATTGTATTCGCTACGAAACCTTGATTATAGGGAGTTATGATAATTGCAGGTAAAATTGCTGGTTGCAGTTTTTTAAAATAGTTCTCACTTTTATTTTTGAAGTATAAAGCATTACGCGTCAGAAAGAGAAATGTTAATATTACATAAGGGTTCCCCATATTTCTCAAAGCTTAAGGAAAAAGTCCAACAGATTCGCACTGTTTTTAGATTTAAGCCGTTTGATACATCGACGGATGATGGACGTTCAAAAGAACGTTATCGCCGTGTGGTTTTGAGTGCAGTGAGTTCTTTCGTCAATAAAGCGGTTACAACTTTGACGGGTTTGATCTCCGTTCCCTTGACTGTTCACTACCTTGGGACGGAGCGTTATGGACTATGGATGACTATTTCTTCGACTATTGCATTTTTAACTTTTGCTGATCTGGGGCTTGGCAATGGGTTGCTAAATGCTGTTTCAAAAGCTAATGGGTTGGATAATCGGGTTGATGCAACTACAGCGGTTTCAAGCGCTTTTTTTATGCTTTTAGGGATGTCTTTTTTTTTATTTGCAATTTTTTGGGTAGTTTATCCGCATGTTCCCTGGGATCGAGTTTTTAATGTTACTTCTGATATCGCTATCCGTGAATCAGGCCCTGCAATGGCTGTATTGATACTGACTTTTTTGATAAATATGCCTTTGGGGATTGTTCAGCGGATTCAAATGGGATATCAAGAAGGATATAAAAATCAGTTATGGCTAAGTGGTGGAGCGGTTCTTGGATTAGCAGGTGTATTGATAGTTATTTATCTTAAGGCAGGTCTGCCATGGCTTGTTCTGGCAATTTCCGGCGGTCCCTTGCTGGCAACATTGATGAATGGATTTTTTCTTTTTGCTTATTCCTGTCCATGGCTTTTCCCAAGGAGGAAGCACTTTAATTTATCTGCCAGTAAAAAACTGGCCAGTGTAGGATTGATTTTTTTTATACTCCAGTTTTTTGCAGTATTGGGCAATGCTACAGATAACATTGTAATTGCCCAGGTATTGGGTGCATCGGCAGTTGCCGGATATGCAGTCACAAAAAAGCTATTTATTATGATACTGGTAACTCAGTATATAATTCAGCCATTGTGGCCAGCTTTTGGGGAAGCTATGGCTCGTAAAAACTATAAGTGGGCTAAACGGACACTAATTAGAGTTCTTACACTCAGTTTAAGTACTGGAATTATTGCAGCTCTTCCTCTTCTGATATTCGGAAAACAGATTATATCATTTTGGGTTGGATCAGAACTTATTCCTTCTTCTGCCTTGCTTATTGGTTTTTTTTTCTGGTTACTTATTTATAATTATGGCGGCTCAATGTCTGTTTTTCTCAATAGTGGTTCGTTGGTGGGAAAACAATGTGTGTTTTTGGGTGTAACTACAATTTCCGTATTTATACTAAAAATAATATTAGCTGGTTTATATGGAACAACAGGAGTCGTTTGGGCAACCCCCATTGGATATGGTTTGTTTTTTGTTGTACCTGCTTATCGTTTAGCGTTTGGTACTTTAAATAGGCTAATTAATAACAAGGTTAATGCATGTTGACTAAAATAAAAAAAATAAATAAATATGGTTTTCATAAAAAGTATCAACTTATTAAAATCATTAAACAGCTTAGTTTGAAAAATAAATTGGAATATAAATGCTATTCTATGCTACAGGCAAAGTATGATCTTGAGCTTTCATTCAGTTCAGCAGGCAAAACTTTCCAAAACAGAAACAATCTCTATGCCTATTTCCATCACTATTATCATAATAGATGCCCCAAAATCGTGCGGGATCATCGTGAGTACTTTAAACAGGAACAGCGTGGTTTGGGAGAAGATGCTTTCCATGCTATGTGGTGGCTACTCCTATTAGAATACAAGCCTGTTCAACTGCTTGAAATCGGTGTCTATCGTGGTCAGGTTATTTCGGTTTGGGCGTTAATAAACAAATACCTCCATCGTCATTGTGAAGTGCATGGCATTGCACCATTCAGTCCTCTTGGTGATTCTGTCAGCAGCTATCTAAAGGATTTGGATTATATGGCCGACGTATTGGAAAACTTTGACTATTGGAAACAGCCTCCTCCGCTGCTGGTCAAAGCCCTGTCCACCGACTCTGAAGCAGTTGTGCATATCCAGAACCAGGCTTGGGATATGATTTATATTGATGGAAGTCACGAATTCGAAATTGTGCTGAAAGATTACAGGCTGTGTCTCGAAAATCTCCGCAAAGGCGGCATTCTTGTATTAGATGATGCCAGTTTGAATACAGATTATAAACCACCCTCTTTTTCTTTCGCAGGCCATCCCGGCCCATCCCGTGTTGCACGGGAATATGCGGATAAAGAAATGGAGTTTCTTGGGGCGGTGGGGCATAACAATGTTTACAGGAGGATATAGTGAGCGAATTAAAAGTTCGATTTATTAGTAATTTTCCGCTTAGCGTTATGTATGGTGGTTTTGAGGTTCGATGTGTTCAAACGTGTCGAGCCTTGAAATCTATCGGTGTGAATGCGGAGCTTCTTGACTGGCATGACGAAGAGCAAAGTGATTTTATCTTGCACCTTTACGGCCACGATATCATGTGGGCTAGACTTATTGAGTGCTGGGGAAAAAGAGCCCCAGTGGTTATTACTGCTATAGCTGGAAATACTGGGTTTCGCAAAAAAATGTATTTGAAAGACAAAGTTTTTGATTATTGTGGGCGAATGTTTCGCCGAAAAACGATATTTTCTCAAATTCAACAGATGTTGCATCAAGTAGATAAGGTTATTTGCCACAATGAAAGGGAGCAGGACTTTTTTGTTAATAACTATGAGTTACACGTTAATAAGACAGCTATTATCAGCAATGGGGTATATGAATCCCGCTATACTGCGACCGGTGATGCTTTTACTGAAAAGTACGGTGTGCGTGATTTTGTCTTATTTGTAGGAAATATTACTCAACGCAAAAACCCCTTGCTGTTGGCCCAATGTCTGAATGAGGCTGGATTGAATGGGGTTTTTATTGGGAAAAGTTTAAATGTTGAAAAAGTATATGGATATGAATTTGAAAATATCATTTCAAAATCTCAAAATCTTATTTGGATTCCAGGGTTGGATTATTATGATCAACTTCTTAGCAGCGCATTTGCGGCGGCACGGGTTTTTTGCCTCCCATCTGTTTCGGAAACTCGACCTCTTTCAGCTTTAGAGGCCATGGCCGCAGGTAAGCCCCTTATCATGGGGGATCTCCCTTATGCCTGTCAATCTCCTTTTGAGAATGCAGTTAAAGTGAATCCAACTGATAAAGAAAAACTTATATCAGCTATTAAAGCGACTATGAAAATAAAATTATCTGATATATCGAAGCTTTCTGACAAACATAGTTGGAAGAGCGTTGCTGAAAAGATGGAACAGCTTTACAGGGACTTATGGGATTATTCAGAATAATGAATTTTTATTAAAGTTTTGGAGATAAGGTAATGCAAAAGAAAATTTTAGTGACTGGAGGATGCGGTTTTGTCGGCACAAATCTTGTGCCTAAACTTATTGAACAAGGTGCTGATGTGAAAGTCCTGGATAATTTTACGAAAGGAAGCCCATCAAATCTCAAAAATATAGATGCGGAAATTATTGAAGGCGATATACGAGATATTAATACAGTTCAGAGAGCGCTTAATGGCGTAGATACAGTTATACACCTTGCTGCTTATGGATCTGTAATTGAATCTATAAAGGATCCATTTGAAAACTTTGATATCAATGTAAGAGGTACATTAGTTGTTTTACAGGCGTGCATTAATTCTAATGTTCAAAAAATTGTTTTTTCTTCGACAGGTGGAGCTTTAATAGGGAACGCAATACCTCCTGTAAATGAAAATTCAATTCCGAAACCAATTTCACCCTATGGCGCAAGCAAATTATGCTGTGAAGCATACTGCAATGCTTTTGCAAATTCTTATGAATTACATACTGTAATGCTTCGTTTTGCAAATGTATATGGCCCATATAGCGCAGATAAGTTAGGCGCATCAACTGCTTTTATTAAAAATATTATGTCTGATACACCTATCAAAATATATGGTGATGGAACGGCAACAAGAGATTACCTTTATGTTCAGGATTTATGCAAAGGAATTCATATGTTAGTTGAGCAAGATTTGCCTCCGGCTACAACACTACACATTGCCTCCGGTATAGAAACTTCTGTTATTGACCTCGCCAATCTGATTATTGAAACAAGTGGGAAAAAGGAACATGAAATACAGCATTTACCTCTTCGCCGAGGAGAAGTGACGCGTAATTTTGCCTCATATGATTTGGCCAAAGAAGTATTAGGGTTTTCACCTTCGGTTTCTTTACGTGAAGGAATCACCAAAACATGGGATTGGTTTAGCCGGAATTTTCCAAAAATCTAATAGGGTTGCATCTTTATCAATGAAAGTTCTTTCTATCATTTATTATCCGGTATTTGGCGGCCATCATAATACTGCTGTTGTATAAAATAGAGTGCTATTTTTACGGAGGATGTTAATGCTGGGTCACTGGAAGATTCATAAATCCGAATCAATACTTTCGACACCCTGGTTTGAGATAAAAAGGGATCAATGTCAGACGCTTGAGGGGGTGATTGTGCCGAAATACTACACATGGGTCAAGCGTGATTGTGTTATAGTGTTTCCGGTAACCGAAGACAACCATGTATTGTTCATAAAACAATACCGGCATGGTGTAAAAAAGATATGCATAGATTACCCGGGCGGCACCATTGAAGAGGGACAATCGGTTTTTGTTGCAGCCCAATCCGAATTAGTTGAGGAAACGGGATATTCTACCAATGATTTTTCTGACATTGGATCATATTTAATGGATTCGTCTTATTCTAACCAGAAGGTACATTTTGTTCTTGCCTTGAAATGCAAAAAGACTCAATCAAATTCAAATCAGCAGGAAATGACTGAAGTGCTTAATATCCCGATTGCTGACATTTCAGAGTTTGCTGGAGCGGAAGTTGAGTGTCTTTTATGTTCACTTTTGACTGTAAAGGCTTTAAACAAACTGAAATAAGGAGAAAGAAGTATGGCAAACATAATTGTTTTAGGTGGTGACGGTTTTTGCGGCTGGCCGACCAGCCTCGGACTTTCAAAAGCCGGATATGATGTAATTATTGTTGATAATCTTTCCAGAAGGAAAATTGATATAGAACTGGGATGTGATTCATTAACGCCTATTAAACCGATCAGCACTCGAATAGAGAAGTGGAAAAAGATTACCGGAAAGGAAATTAAATATTTCAATATCAATGTGGCGGTTCAATATCATAAATTGTTAACCCTGATAAAAGATATTAACCCAAAGGCGGTCATTCATTTTGCAGAACAAAGAGCGGCTCCATTTTCTATGAAAACGCCTTTTTGTAAAAGATATACGGTTGATAATAATATAAATGCAACTCACAATGTTTTGTGCGCTATTGCTGATTCAGGACTTGATGTTCATGTTGTTCATCTTGGCACGATGGGTGTATACGGATATGGAACTGCGGGCGTGGCAATTCCTGAGGGTTATCTAAAAGTAAAGGTTGAGTGCGAAGAAGGTCAGAAGGAACTTGATATCATGTACCCTGCTAATGCCGGCAGCATCTATCACATGACAAAGACTCTTGATGCCCTGATCTTTTATTATTACAACAAAAATGACGGCATTCGTTTAACAGATTTGCATCAAGGTGTTGTATGGGGCACTAATACCCCCGAGACCATGTTGGATGAGGCTCTTATCAACCGATTTGATTACGACGGTGATTATGGGACGGTTTTAAACCGTTTTTTAATGCAGGCGGTTGTTGGGCATCCGTTAACAGTGCATGGCACTGGGGGACAAACCAGAGCTTTCATACATATACGCGATACAGTCAACTGTATCAAGCTTGCCATTGAGCATCCACCTGAAAAAGGAGATCGGGTCAACATCTTTAATCAAGCCACTGAAACCCACAAAGTTAGAGACCTTGCTAAAATTGTATCAGGAATTACCGGTGCTGAAATCAGGTATTACAAAAATCCCAGAAAAGAAGATGCTGAAAACGAACTGAAGGTAAGAAATGATAAATTTTTAAAACTAGGGCTGGATCCTATTGTTTTAAGTAAAGGTCTGATGAATGATGTTGTTGATATAACAAAGAAGTACAGAAACAGGTGTGATATGTCAAAAATTATTAGCACCTCGCTGTGGTCGGGGAAGCAGGAAATTGACCTTAAAGGGGCAAATAAACCGGTCCTCTAATATCTTAATCACAAGATTAGCCGGATCTTTCAATTTGTCAAAAGACGAGAGTAAATGTGTACCCCACCTTGCAAGTGTTTGTTACCCTCGCTTTCGTTTTTTTACTCTTAGCATGATGTCCGTTTTAATTAAACCACATCGATCTTCTATGGTCTCATCAATAAAACAGAGTACTGGGTTTTGCCCCGATGTTTTTTTGTATTATGGCCTTGTGGCTACCCTGCTGGTTGCTGTAAAGGGTCTCCATCGTAATATCAACACTGATACTGATTCGTTCATATTTAAAACCGCTAAGTTGCCAAAACCTTTCGCGCAGGTTTTTCAGATGATTTTCTACTTTTGGGCTAATTCATGTGCAATATTAAGGTATTATATTACTGTGACGGTTAAACGTCACGCGAAAATCGGTAAATAATGAACAAAATATTCTACAGCATTCTTTTCTGGCTGACCTATTTCGGATTTAATATGGAAAACATCCTTTCTATTGGGGTAGCAAAAGAGCTACGCAGCCGTTTTTACATTTTTGGTATTCCGAGCAGGGATATCGTGCTGCTGGTAATGCTGGGGATTTTTGTTTTAAATCTGAAAGGAATTTCATCCTTTATCAAAAAAGATAAAATATTTTTGTTTCTTTTTGTCGTTTGTTTTTTTACCTTGCAGGGCATTCTAATTAACGGATTTTCCTCAATACCTATGATACGTGCCGACCTAAGGTCTTTACTTTGGTTCCTTGGAGGCATCTGCTTTTGTTTTGTGCTTATTAAAACTGGAAAAGTGAAATTTAATTTACAAATACTCGTTGGATTGACCGTATTCTTCCTGATTATGTCGGTATTTAAGTCAACAGCGCTGGAAAAGGCTTTGGTTGTCGGCTTAATCGGTTCTCATCGTTTGATAGAATCTAACGTATATACTTTTAGTGGTTTTTTGTTTGTGCCACTGATTTTACTTTTTAATATTAAAGATAATGCATCCCGATATCAAATATTGCCTATTTTTGGCATAGTATCCATATTATATTCCGGTGTTATTCTCTCCTCCAGCCGATCTATGCTTATTGTTACCGCTATTATATCAATATGTTATTGTTTGTCATTTAGTTTAAAAAATAATGATATTTTTGTAAACTGTATCTACCTGCGCAAAGGTATATTTTGGGTATTGTTTCTATCGGGCGTAGAAACATATTTGTTTATATCGCTGATATCTAAAGGAGGGATACACTTGGAACGTTTGATGAATATTGGTTTAGCATCCCTTTCTCATGGAAGTCGGTATTCTGAAATAATAGCGTTCTTTGACCAGGTTTCAAATAGCATGTCGATTATATTCGGCCAAGGGCTGGGAGGGACTATAGCGTCGCCGATACATCTATTGAGGGATACTGCAACGATGCATGTAGGAATTTTTAATTTTTGGATGAAGATGGGGATAGTACCGTTTATATTAGTAGTTCTTTTTCTGTTTATTAGAATTCTATATTTATATATAAGAACTTTACGTAAGCCTTCAATTTTCTCACCATTTAAACGTACTGCCAATTTAGTGGTTTTGCCATCCCTTTTTCCCTGGATTGCATCTCTTGCAATGTCTGGCGGATTCTCGGAGGTCAATTTTCTCTTTGCCGGATTTGCGTATCTAATGTATGGAGAAATTTGCAGAAACGGGTTAGCGCGTGTTTTGAAACGAGCAAAATCTCGAAGCAGGAAGATTTGTTTGATTAAGAGGTCAACAAAAATGCGTGGTTCACATGGGGGATTAAGCAGTGAAACAGCCTGAAAGTCTCGTTTCCATTGTGACGATTGTATTCAATGGTGAAATGCATATTGAGCAAACTATCAATAGCGTGCTGGCGCAGAAATATGCTCCAATAGAATATATTGTAATTGATGGTAGTTCAACCGATGGAACACTCCAAAAAATTGAAAAATACAAAAATCGTATAGATCATTTCATTAGTGAACCTGATGACGGGATCTATCATGCAATCAACAAAGGCATTTCCCTTGCCCGTGGTGACCTGATCGGGCTGATTCATTGTGGCGATTATTACGAACCGAATGCGGTTTCGGATGCAGTTGACAGCTTCCTGAACACAGGTGCAGACATAATATACGGAGACCTTAAGATCATCGAAGAAGCCGGAGAAGAAAGCATTATCCGATTTGTACAAGGTGATCATAATAATCTTAAAAAACGGATGTCGATACTTCATCCAGCAACTTTCGTTAGCCGAAAATGTTACTTGCAGCACGGATTATATGATACCAAATATAGATCAGCCGCTGACTATGATTTTTTTTTAAAGCTTTTCCTGTTAAATATTGGATTCCATCATGTTGATAAAGTCTTGGCCAGTTTTAGAACAGGTGGAACTTCAGGCTTTAATTTCAAACTGGCAACTCAAGAGAACTTTGCTATTCGGCAACAGCATCTGGGTTGTTTTTGCGCAATAAGATACGCTATGTGTCGCTATATTAGTCACTATTATACGACTGTTAGGAAGTGTATTGTTGAAAAATGTATTGGGAGAAATAATTATTTTAAGCTAAAGCAATGGTGGTATGAGAATTTATAAATCAAGACTATTCAATACTTAAATTATATGCAAGATACACATAGTTACAAAAATATACAATCAAAGATAACTCAAATCTTTAAGCCGCGAATAGCTATATTCCTGGAGGGTCTTAAGTATGGAGGAATAGCAAGGGTTTATATGGAGCTTATTCCTCTTTTGGCGAAAGAATTCGAGATAGATTTAATCGTTTTTGATGGTTCTATGTCCAACATTTGCTGTGATGAAATCTATTTTAGAAAGAAATGGGTAATTTGGCCCAAAGGTGGATTTAGATGGTTTTATCCAAATAAAATTTTTATGTCACTTTTTAGGTATGGTAAGATCGTTAAAAAAGGCAGGTACGATTTGATTCTTTCAGCCGGCTATTTTGCGAATTTTATGTGCAGCTTTTTAGCTCCAAAATATTTTTATAAAGCAGTACTTTCCCAACATGCTGATTTGAATAAAGAAGTTATTTTCAAACGGAAGCGTTATACTGTTAATTTATTTAAGGCTTTTTTGAAAAGATATTTTAAAAAAGCAGATGCAGTAATTGGTGTTTCAAGAGGCGTGCGAGATGTGTTAATAAATGATTTTGGTGTTTCTTCAGACAAATGCTACGTTATTCACAATCCTGTCAATATTGAAAATATACAACAAGTGGCTACAGAAGCAATTTCCCAAAATGAGAAAGAATGGTTTTTGGGGAATGATTTTCATTTTATTTCTGCAGGGAGACTCACATCTGCCAAGAACTATCCTCTTTTGCTTAAATCATTTGTCAAGGTTGTGCAAAAAAGACCAAATTGCAAGTTGACAATTCTGGGTGATGGAGAGGAAAAACATGTATTGGAAAATATGGATGATGAATTAAAGATAAGAGAGAAGGTATGGTTGCCAGGCTTTAGAAAAAATCCTTTCAAGTATTTTAAGAGATCAGAATGTTTTGTGTCTTCGTCTGATTGGGAAGGTTTTGGTAATGTATTAGTGGAAGCGATGGCATGTGGAATACCTGTTATCGCAACAAAGTGTTCCGGTCCTCTTGATATTTTACGAGACAGAAATAGTTGTTTTGGTATTATAATTCCATGTGGGGATTCAGATGCTCTGGCGAGAGAAATGACTATAATGGCTGAGAACACCGAACATTTAAAGAAATATTCCATGTTAGGATTGAAAAGAAGCAAATGCTTCGACAGTAAGTCAATCAGTAAAACATACGTCAAGGTCTTCAATAAAGTTTTGAGGAATGATACATGAACGCACGTGACAATATTCTCTACATCCTCCCCATCCCCGATTTTTTCTCCCAGGCCAGTGGGGTTGGTGGTCATATTGCGCATGCATACGGGATTGTAAATGGATTTGCGAAGCTTGGGTATGAGCTGGATGTCATTGCTGAGGAAGCAGTGTCCCAAGAGCAGGCAATGTGTTCAGAAATAAAAATGTAAATTTCAACAAAAAAACTTTTACAATCAGAGAGGCTCAATATGATCAAAATTTTGCAAGACGAACAAGAAGTTTCAAAAGCGATTCAGTGGCTTCAATCAAGAGGTTTTTTGTGTCATACAGAAAGAAGCAAGAACTTTGACTTTGCAGCAATTTATACAGCTCTTGATTCTGTATCGAAGAATATTAGTATTGTCGATTTGGGATGTGGATTTTCCAAATATGGATGCGTTACTTTGAATTCCTTGGCAAAAACCGGTTTTAAAAATTTAGTGGGAATTGATATGTATGTGCCATGGTATGCACGAGTGGCAACTTGGATAGCTCATATCCGGCTTGGAATCTGGAAAAATCCATATATTTTAAAACAAGGAAATATATGTCAAACCCAATTACCCTCTTCCTCTGTAGATTTTGCCATTTTGTTGTCGGTCATTGAGCATGGCGTACCTTTGGAAGATCTAATGAATGAACTTGCAAGAATAGTTAAAATTGAGGGCAGAGTTTATATTTCTACTGATTACTGGCCAACTGATACTGGTACGGCAGAGATGAAATATATATCAACTGGAAGTAGAGGCAATACGCCGATGCCATGGAAGCTCTTCAATTTAGAAGATATTAAAAAACTCATAGAATTAGCGAACAAAAGAGGATTTGAATTGGAAACTCCTATGACTATTCCAGCGGCAAAAAATAAATCCATATCATGGCATGGGTACAATTATACATTTATTTCTCTGGTGTTGAATAAAATTAAGTAAGTCGGAAATAAAGGAGATGTAAATTGCGAATTAATCATATTTTAGGCTTGATATTATGACTAATGAAAACAATAAAAAAATCATATTTTTATCCTATGAAAGTCCATGGCCGGCGTATAGTGGCGGCGATTTACGCACATTGGGACTATTGAAAGAACTTAGCAAGGCTTTTAAGGTTAAGCTTGTTGTGCTGTGCCGACAGCCGTTATCAAATGAGCAATTGGCTGTGTTAAAGGAATATTCTTATTCAATTTTGAGTGTGCCGCTGAAGCTTGGTTCATTTAAAGATAAATTTGATATAGCGAAGTATATGTTGAGATATGTGTTGCCGTATCATTGTGCTATCATTGCCGCATCTTTTGCGAGTAACCCTCAGGCCTTAGAACGAATAATGAGCTATCCCGGAATAGTTTATGCTTCCTATGGCCATTGGGGAATTCTTGCTCCCATGCAAGCGCCGAATTGGATACTAGATCAACATAATGCAGATATTGAATTCTGGCGTGTTTACGCTTCACAAACAACAAATTACTTTATTAAAGGAGCGGCTCTAATAAACTGGAGGCTTGCGGATAAATATTTTAGGAAAATATACCCGCGTATAGGTCGAATTGTTTCGGTATGCGAAGAAGACAAGCAATTAACTCTGAAATTATGTCCTCAAGCGCAGGTAGATGTAATTGAAAATGGAGTGGGTTGCTCGTACTATGCCCCTGACAGAAAAACTCGTACCGATCCGCCGCGGATATTGTTTACTGGCACTTCAGCGCCACGAAACATGATCGCTTTGCATCAGTTTGTCAGTAATGTATTCCCGTTGATACAAAAAGAGTTGCCAAAGGCTGAATTACTGGTGGGAGGAAATTTTCATGCTAAAGCGCAGGCAAAATTCAAAGACAATAGCAACATTCGCTTTACCGGGCGTGTGGATGACATGCGGCCATTGTTTAATCAAAGTGATGTATATATAGCACCGTTTGAAGAAACTCACGGTTCTAAACTAAAGATTGCTGAAGCTATGGCAATGGGAATGTGCATCGTTTCAACTCCTGAAGGTGTTCGCGGTTTTCCACTTGTTGATGGTAAATCGGTTTTTATTGGGCATAACAACAAACAGTTTGCAGAGCATGTTACACGATTGTTGCGGAATCCCGTTCAGCGTGAAAGGGCTGGCGCTTTAGCAAGAGAGGTTGCCTTGTCTACTATTGACTGGAAGGTTCTTGGGAAACGGTTGATTAATATTGTCAAAACCACGGGAAAAACCTTGCATGTTAAATTATAGCAATTTTGAAGAAGTAGGTGGCTGACATAATGCGCTGGCAAACAAAAGCAAAAATCATGAAAACCTGCGCCCTTCTTCCTGCGGGCGGGGGGGGTATTTACAGGTTTATACAGAAAACATTTGGGCGGTTGAAGGCTGATCCCATGTCCCGGATTCCTGCACAGATTGAGATGGCGCGGTGGATACTTGGAATGGGTGGGAAGGTTGAAGGGAAGACGTTTTTTGAGGTTGGCACTGGCCATTGTCCGGTTGTTCCGATTGGATTCTTTTTGTGCGGGGCAGAGAAGGTTGTAACTGTTGACCTTCACAGAAGGCTTGACTTTGGGATTTTGAAAAAATCGCTGGTGTGGATAGCTGAAAACAGGGATGAAATTTGCGGATATTATGACGGAGTTGTAGAAAAAGCGGTTTTTGATGAACGGATGAATCTGATAGAACGGCTGAAGCAGAATCCGAAAAAGCTGCTTTCCGAGGCAAATATACTCTATATGGCGCCCGCCGATGCTGCGAAGACAGGTCTGCCTGATGCCAGCGTTGATTATCATATTTCCACAACGGTTTTTGAACATATTTCTGGGGAAGATATTGAGCGGATTTTAGAAGAGGCCAAACGGATTCTCAAAAAGGACGGCATTGCGATTCACTTTATTGATTTGAGTGATCACTTTAATCATCAGGACAAGAGCATAACCGGCATCAATTTTCTGCGATATTCTGAAAAAGAGTGGGACAAAATCGCGGGCAACCAGTTTGCATATTGCAATCGTCTGAGGGCAAGCGATTATCTTGGAATGTTTGATGATCTACGTTTTACGGTTGTTCGGCATGAAATTGACGTGGACAAGGAGTCAATATCGCTCCTGCAGAAAAAGGCCTTTCCGTTGCACCAGCGTTTTTTATCCTATACACCAGAAAATATCTGTTCGACTTCGCTGAGAATTCTTTTGGTAGCGCATGTCGATTAGCGTCTGCATAACCCACAAAGTGGCGTTTGTGTAAAGGTATTCTGTTCGGATCGAAAAGGAAGTAATGAATGGATTTGGTTAGTATAATTACACCGCTGTATAATGCAGAAAAAACTATAGTTGAAACAATTCAATCTGTAATAGCACAAACCCATCTATCTTGGGAAATGGTTATTGTGGATGATTGCTTCACGGATAACTCTGTTGAAATTGTTAAGTCTTTTGCCGCAGAAGACCCTAGAATCAAATTGATTCAACTCAAAGAAAATTCCGGCCCAGCCATAGCCAGAAACACTGCCATTAAGGCAGCTACGGGTAGGTACATTGCTTTTCTGGATAGCGATGACCTGTGGCATCCGCAAAAGCTGGAAAAACAGATCGCTTTTATGCAAAAAAACGACTATGCCCTTACTTATACCTACCGTAACAAAATTGACGGAGCTGGTAATCTTCTTAAACAAACAGCGCAATCTCCTCTAAAGCTGTGCTATAATGATATGCTCAAATCTAATCAAATCGGTTGCTTAACAGCTATTTACGATTCAGAGAAGCTGGGAAAGGTTTATATGCCGATCATTCGTAAACGGCAAGACTATGGCCTGTGGCTAAAGATTCTCAGGCAACAAGACTATGCATACTGCCTCCCGGAAGTCTTGGCAACCTACCGTGTGCGAACATCATCTGTTTCTAGCAATAAAATAGGGCTGCTCACATACAACTGGCAACTCTTCA
>Ga0255365_10175_pt1 | contig 14720 bp, 18 predicted proteins | sample ANMaggSeSYBR01J3_FD_182089 | JGI IMG/M metagenome (GOLD analysis project Ga0255365, IMG submission 182089) | Sediment cell enrichment communities from methane seep in Santa Monica Basin, California, United Staets - ANME aggregate JGI... | ecosystem: Environmental > Aquatic > Marine > Cold seeps >... | reverse complement strand
CACAGCTATCTTTTTCTGCAAGCTTAAGGTAGTTCTCTCTGACCCCTTTGAGGAGGTCTATCTTCTCGAACTTTGTCTGTTCCCCTCTTTTGCCGCATCGCTGTACCGCAACAGAAGGATCGATGTCAAAAAGCAACGTGAGATCAGGAACGATCGTCCAGCCTCTGTGGATCATCTGTATCCACTCCATGGGCTCTTCCATTCTCTCTTTCAGGGTCACACCCTGATAGGCGTAACGACTGTCCGAATACCTGTCCGAAATAACTATCTTCCCTTCCTCGATTGCAGGTCTTATCAGGGTTGCAATGTGGTCTGCATGGTCTGCAGTGAAAAGCATAAGCTCGGCAAGTTCATCGGTGTCCGACTGGATGGCCTTGTAAACAGCATCCCCTATCCAGCTTGTGGTGGGCTCTCTTGTGAACACCGCATTAGCAAAGCTCGGATGGGAGTTAAGAAAGCTTGTAATGGTAGATTTTCCGGACCCATCTATTCCTTCCAGTGTTATGAGCTTTCCTTTCATGGGGATTACATGTATCCTTACAATTTTAAATTTATGTCCTCGAGGTGCTTTCACTTCCACACTGCGGACATTTTATAGGGAAAAAATTAGGATCTGCCTGAAAGACGAAGTCGCACACATTACATCTGAAATATACCTTTGACTGGTCAATATCATCCATTTGATCACCTGAATATTTATACAGTTAATTGATTGTAAAGCAAACAATATTAATATACCGCTATCCAATAACATTGTTCAAGGTATTGAACATGACAAAACTGGGAGTTATAGTACGTGGAAAATATGGTAGACGGCTTATTGAGACCGTTAGGTCCAGGTCGGATCTGGAAGTGATCGTCGCAGAGGTCCCTGAACACCTGCCGGAGCTGATCGATGAGCCTGATGAGTTCTTTTCAGAACTTGATTTTAACGAAAAGGTTTTCGATGCTGATATAATCATCACTTACTCGCTGCACCCTGACATCACGCCACAGATAGCTAAAATGGCCGGAGAGGCCGGCGTGGGTGCTTTGATAGTTCCCGGGGGTGCGGCAAAGGCACCGATCCGGGAACTGGAAGACATCTCCTCAAAGTACGGTATCTTCATTGAGGTCGATGATATTTGCTGCAACATTGCATCCGATCCCAGTACAGACGCATTTACTTCCTTTTTTGGAAACCCTGTCCTCGATGTAGAGGTAAAGGACGGCAGGATTTCGAAAGTGAATGTCATCCGGGGAGCTCCCTGCGGTAGTACCTGGCGTATGGCTGATACTCTTGTAGGGGTCGCAGTCGAAGAAGCCGGTGCAAAGGCAGGTCTCTTGATATCACAATACCCCTGTCGTGCGGTTCGTGGGAACATGGGTGGAATACATGAATCATCCGAGATGCATAAAAAAGCAATAGATGATTCAATTAAAAAGTTGGTCAATACAGACCTTTAAATTAGTAAAAAGGGTGCAGGCAAACATTTACATGTCTGCCGTTTCTATTATTTGTTCTGAAGTTTGATCCTATTTCCGAGAATACATCTTCCACCGCGATGTCCTCCGAGTGGATTGAACGTTGTTCCAAGGGAGTTCATGCATCTTGCCATGACCGCTGCGCCTCTTGCAAGACCGTCATCAACGAAAACAACGTTCTCTTCGATTCTTTCATGAAGGTCGAGTTTGTCAAGATATTTCAGTGCAAGCTTTGCCTTGTCGCCACTGATACCTGCCCTTCCGGTGATCCCGATTGTGGTTTCCGGGAATACGAGTCCTTCTTCCTTTGCAACACTGACAAGTCGGTAGATAACCTGTGCCATTACCTCATCAATGACAGCAAAAAGCACTTTCATGCCGAATTTATCGTATATCTCTCCGCCAATCTCTGACAATTTATCGAAGTCTGAGCCGTTAACACCCACATCACATCCGATAAGCAAGACACCGATCTCTTTTGCAGCGGTAGGGTTTACCGGCACACTTCCGTAACGGTCCCTATCTTCAGGTACCTTCTCGATTATGATGTACTCAAGGGCTTTCTTTGCGTATTCATGTATATTTTTGCCTTTCAGAAGCAATGTGAGCTTATCCGCATGTACGTCCTTGAAAACATCAAGGGCGGTTCCGACTTTCTTATCTACTGAACCGGTTCCTTTTATCATGGCATCCGGGATGGCACCTGCAAATCCACAGAAATTACCAATGGTCTTTGCATAGGGTTCATCAGGGCTGATTATCCTGCCATCAAGGGTCGTACCAAAGTCCATTGACATACAGGGGTTACGGAAATCCACATCCACCCACTTGGCACCTTCCTTGATACCGGCGGTCGCAAGTTCGCCCTCCATTTCGTTTGCAACTATCTCCACGCCAGTAGCTCCGGTTGGTGGGAGTACACTGGCAACAGCACCGTCAAAGAACACTTTGTCAAGTTTGCTGTGCTTTCGGAATTTATCGGGTATGTTGTCTATTCCCATTGGTGGTGTCATGTTCTTAGGAGGTACACCTGCAAGAAGGCAGCCTTCTGCAAGTGCTTTTATGAACTCTCCCACTTCTTCGGGAGTATCGAACCCGGCAACAACCCCGGTTGAACGAACAACGAAATTTATATCGGTCTTTATGTCAAGGTTTGCCTTTTTAACTGCCTCTATCAATGTGTTCTTGACAAGTTCTGATACCGATTCGCGTGTAAGCTCTATTCCATTGAGAGTTCTGCCAAAAATGGTCTCTCCTTCCTTTGGAGGCCTAACATCCCTTGTCATCTTCACTGTCTTGGTGACAAGATATGTCTTACCTTCATCCATATTGGTGGCTGTAAGTATACACTTCGTAGTGGTGTTACCAACTTCCACAGAAGCAACTATGAAAAATGGTTTTGAGCTTGATTTGAGGTCAAGGAGTCGTACACCTGGATTTTCTGCAATTCTTGGTTTGTGGGACATTATTTCTCTTCCGCTCACTGTATGAATCTGTTAAGGCGTTCAATGAGTTGTTCTTTCTGGAGTGCTCCTACTATCTGGGTAGCATCTTTTCCGTTTTTAAAGACCAAAAGTGTTGGAATGGCTGTTATATTAAAATTCCTTGCGACCATCTGGTTCTCATCAGTGTTCAATTTCCCGAAAACGATCTTTCCCTGATATTCTCTTGCAAGGGCATCAATAATGGGGATAAGTTTTCTGCAAGGTCCACACCATTCTGCCCAGCAGTCAATTACAGTGATGGGGTACTTTGATATGAACTCATTGAAATCTGCATCCGTAACATGTATGGGTGCATCCGGGAACGCTTTAGCCTCAAGGCCCTTTTTGATCTGTTCCAATCGTTGTTGTCTGATCTTCTCTAAATCATCCATAATGCTCACCTGTATTTTTTCGTGAGGACATAATTTCAATTTTATGATCGTATTGTTACTAAAGTGATCACATTAAATAATGTGTACTCTTGTGTTGGTACTGATTAATGTTACTAAAACATTTAAAGTTTTGGATGGTTTTCCACAAAATCTGCACAACCGGTCATTGTCATGCATTTAGGTTCTTCCAAAGGTGTTGAACCAGAATCCAGAAGGGTGAATACATGAAGGCTTACTGTGGTAAAAAAGCAAGTATAAAGAACACTTTTTCAAGATGATGTGTGCAGCAAAGGGGTTTCAAAATAAAAGATAGCTGTGGACATCGAGCCAACCCGTGGAAAGATTCACTGTAGGGCCTTTGTCCACCTGATCAAGATAAAATGATCATTTTTTGTAAATATCGATCTGTTTCTGGTGGCTCAAGGTCCTTGTAATGAAGAATGCTACAATTCCTATGGAAACACTTGTCAATAGTACCATTACAAGGTTACCTTCATCCGCAAAATTCATTAAGGCGATGAAAAGATACACTGTTAGGATCAATCCGATTATAATAACGTATGTAGTTGGCCTCTTGTATAATTTATCCATCATGTTGCTCCTAATGTTTGTAACTGATCGGTATTATATCTTATCGTATACTCAAGCATCAGGATGTTCTTCTATGGGACTTCTCTTGAGCACTCCGTTGATATATTCTATTTTTCGTATTCTCTCAACGGTCATAAGGTCGAATATCCGCTCAATGTCCTCAGGATATGAGTTATCTACATACATGGGATGATATGGCTGCAGGTCCTGTTGTGCAACATAGAACATGTTATCCGCAAAAATGACAATGTATCGAAGGTCATACTTCTTAAATGTGCTAACTATGCTCTCCACTGATATTGGAGGTTTTGCAAATTCAAGGTCCTTCTCGGTCATTTCTATGGATGCCTCGAATGTGGCACCATTTTGTTCATTTGTCATGGCATTCTTTAAGTTATTCTTCTACGAGGTCACTGTGTGGATTCAGGTCACAGCCTGTACATGGAAGGCACATTGTTTTGAAAGTGTCAGCACGGAGTCCGTATTCATCCAGTACCTCACGAAGCAGCTTTGTAAGCTTGAGCAACCTTTCCTTTGAAGGTCTTTCAATGAACACTTCTCCCTCGCGCAATGGATGTTTGCTCGCAGGTCTCAATATGGGCACAACTCCGATTGCAGCCAGCTCACGTATTCCTCTCTCAACACTTTCATCGGTTTCTCCAAGGCCAATTATGAAATTTGCACAGACCTTGTTCTTGCCGAACATTTCCACAGCTTCTTTTAGTGCATCCAGTATGGGCTCAAGGTCCTGGTCCCCGCAGACCTCCTTGTAGATCGGTCTGTCCATTGTTTCGACATTATATTTTATTTCGTCCACGCCAGCGTCTTTCAATCTTTTGTTGGAATCCGGGGTCGCATAGATGCAAACACCTATGGGTACGTTGTACTTCTTAACAGCATCAATGACTTCCAGTGCTCTTTCGAGTTCCTTTTCCGCAGATTCGTCCACGCCGGAAGTTATCGAAATAGCTTTCATCTTACCGCTGGCATTTGCTTTCCCGATAAGCTCTGTCATCTCTTCTATTGTCTTTACTTTGCCATTGAGCTTAGGGACCGGACAGAACTTACAATCGTAGATGCACTTCTCTGTCATATTGATATATGCCTGGTCAGGGCAGTGAATAAGCTCATCCTCTATCGCCCCTCTTGCAAGTTCTTTTCCATCTTTTAATATGACTATCTCATTTCCTTCTTCAACTGCTTTGAGTGGTGACTCCTTGTTCAAAGCAAGTCTGACCCTCTGGTTGCCCGAACGGAAGAAAAAAGCGGTCTTCCCTGCTCCGGGACCGGCAGTAGGTACTGTTATCTTACCCAGAAGGGATTGTTCTATGTCAAGGCTTCCAATAGCAAGGAGTTCAGCTTTTATTTCAGGTTTCATCGTTTATCGCCATGTTCTTTTGTTTTTATGTTTCGCTGGCTATTGCCACCGGGATATATCAGTTTTTCGAAAGTTATCATCAATTGAATCATTTCACTTTTTGTAGATATTATATATACTTATTATGAATACGGCAATTCCTACCGCCCAGAAAAGACCTTTGATGCTCAGGGCAACAACTGTGATCATATAGCCTGCCATGAATGTGGTGCGTTTGCTGTCCGTAGCACTATCTAGATCAACTTTCTCGACCTTGATCAGATATGCTGTTGTAAAGAACGCTATTGCTGTTGCCAGGAATTGCAGACCATTGTAGTAATTATAGTCTGACAGCACCATTGCAGCTCCGATCATCGTGAACAGTGTGGCTGTAATAAGAAGGAGTACCATCCAGTTTCTGTTGTAATTGTTCAAGTTGAACATTTTCCCACTTTAATAATGTGGTTGATGTTAGTATAAAAGAATAAGTGACACTTTTTGATAGTATCTGAAAATAAAAAAAGGAGTAATGGTGGATGAACTGAATTGGTTGTGAAAAGAAAGAAAAGAAAAGGCTTAGAGTAGCCTCTTCAGATCCTCTTCAACGGTTGTGTTGGGTGCGATGTTAAAGTTCTCAACGAGGACGTTGAGTACATTCGGAGACACAAATGCCGGCAGTGTAGGTCCAAGTGTTATGTTCTTGACACCGAGGTGGAGCAGTGCAAGCAATACAAGTACTGCTTTTTGTTCGTACCATGCGATGTTGTAGGATACCGGCAGGTCGTTTATGTCCTCAAGACCGAAAGCTTCGGCAAGCTTCTGTGCAATGACCACAAGGGAATATGAGTCATTACACTGTCCTGCGTCCAGTACCCTTGGGATCCCATCGATGTCACCAAGGTTCAGTTTATTGTAACGGTATTTTGCACAACCTGCTGTCAGTATGACCGCACTCTCAGGAAGGGCTTCTGCAAATTTGGTGTAGTAGTCCCTTTCCTTATGCCTTCCGTCACAGCCAGCCATGACGATAAAGCGTGTGATCTTTCCGCTCTTTACAGCCTCAACGATCTTATCTGCCACAGAGAGGGCAGCAGCGTGTGCAAATCCTCCGACAATGGTACCGTCTTCAAGTTGTTTTGGGGGCTGGCATGCAATTGCCTTCTCTACGATGGCAGAGAAGTCTTTTGTACCATCCTCTTTAGCATCGATATGTTTGAGCCCGTCGAAACCGACTACGCTTGTGGTGTAAACTCTGTCTTTGTAGCTGTCCTTTGGAGGGACGAGACAGTTGGTCGTCATGAGTACAGGGCCATTGAACGTTTCGAATTCGTTCTTCTGGTTCCACCATGAACCTCCATAGTTTCCGACAAAGTGGTCATATTTCTTGAATGCGGGATAGTAGTTTGCAGGAAGCATCTCACCGTGGGTATAAACATCGACACCTGTGCCTTCGGTCTGTTTGAGCAACTGTTCCATGTCCTTAAGGTCATGTCCACTGATGAGGATGCCTGGATTGTCCCTTGTGCCGAGGAAAACTTCCGTTGGTTCGGGATTGCCGTAGGTGGATGTGTTCGCTTTGTCAAGAAGTGCCATTACATTGACACCATATTTTCCACATTCGAGGACAAGTCCTACGAGATCGTCAACACTCAGGCTTTCATCCAGGGTTGAAGCGAGTGCCTTTTCGGCGAATTCGGATAGTGCTTCCTCGGTGTATCCAAGAACTTCTGCGTGATGTGCGTATGCAGCCAGACCTTTCAGACCGTATACCAGCAGCTCCCTGAGGGACCTGATGTCCTCGTTCTGGGTATTAAGGACTCCTACGCTTGCTGTCTTCAATTCTTCAGTATTGATGATCGCAGCTTCCGGGATGTTGAACCTTGTCTCAGGATGGCTTACTCCAAGAGTTGCTTTTACTTTTTCACCGAAGGACATATCCTTTGTTTCTCCAAGGTCGATGTTCCTTGTTGTGAGGTTCTTTTTGATGCTCTCTCTCAGTGAGATGCCTTCATTGATGAACTTATTAAAGTCACTTGAACTGAAATTAGTGTTAGTGACCGTTGAGAATAGTGCTTTCATGAGGAAGCTATCGACATTTTTGTCCTTTATCCCATTCTCCCTTGCTTTCTGATTATAATATGCGATCCCCTTAAGGATGTATGTAAGTTGGTCCTGAAGATCTGCGACGTCCGCTGTCTTTCCACATGCTCCGCCTTTGGTACAGGATTGTCCGTTAATAGTTTCTTCACATTGATAGCAATACATTTTTTTCTCTCCTTTTTACTGCATCAGTTAAGTATCATTAGGATATTAACTACATTAATGATACTACTATATAAAAGGCCAGTTTCCTGGTTGATACCTGATATCAGTGAACAATGGCCTGGCATCGATTCTTAATTTTCTCTTGTGAGAATCTATTTATAGAAATGAGGGAATTTAGCCTGAAAGGCCCGATGCTTTATCAGGAGTTACTAAAATGATCCCCGCTGAATTCCTTGTCATTCTCTTAGGTCTTGCTTCCGCTGCAGCATGGGGTGCGGCTGATTTCGGAGGAGGTTTTGCTTCAAAGCGTACCAGTGAGTACTCTGTTGTAATTCTAATGCAGGCTGTAGGTCTGATACTGCTTCCAATACTGGCTATAGGTTTCTCTGAACAGCTCCCACATGGTGGTGGAATCTTCTGGGGCTTTATTGCAGGTGTGGCAGGAAGCCTTGGTCTTGTCTTTTTATACCGTGCCCTTTCGCAGGGAAAGATGGGAGTGGTTGCTCCTGTCTCTGCGATCATCACGGTAGCTTTGCCTGTGATATATGGTGCTGTTAAGGAAGGGTTGCCTTCGGCCTATCAGATGGCGGGCTTCATGGTGGCCCTTGTAGCAATGTGGCTGATAAGCAGCAGTGATGACAACGGTGACATAAGAAGGCAGGACATTGTGCTGCCTCTGTTGGCAGGGGTAGGTTTTGGTATCTTCTTTATTTCAGTTGATATGTTCAGTGAGGATGCTGTATTCTGGCCTCTTACAGTTGCAAAGTTATCTTCGGTCATAACTATCCTGCTGATCTCAATTCTCACAAGATCCCGGGGTATTCCCACTCGTGGAGCCCTTCCGCTGATCATCCTTGCAGGAATATTCGATGCAGGGGGAAATCTTTTCTTTGCACTTGCTTCTCAGGTAGGAAGGGTCGATATCGCCACGGTCATTGCATCTCTTTATCCCGGAAGCACTGTGTTGCTCGCATGGATCTTCCTGAAGGAAAGACTTGCTCTGAAGCAATGGATGGGTGTGGTTCTGGCTCTGGTGGCGATCGTCTTTATCTCTTTGTAAATGTCTGAATATATTGCAGGGCATGTTATCCTTCTAGGTAATACTAATTATCCATTTACAATACTATTTATACTTAGATAGCTAAGTTAGTTTTAAGGTTAGTCTGGGGGTATGTGGAAACTTACAAAGCGTAAATCCATACATTCCCTGCCTTTTAGATTTTCCTGTACTGCTTTTAAAAGTAGTTGGGATAAAAAATCAGTATTTGGAGGGTAATAATATGGTTGAGAAATGTGAGAATCTTTTGAACAATGTGTTGCTGTACAGTCCACAAAAGGGAAGTGATCCTGCGGTTGTCTTCTCGTCTATAGTGAAAGAGGATGGCACCGTAAAAAGAAATCGTTTGTACCGCATTTATTCCGGGCATGGGTACAATAGGCCCAATTAATGGGCGTACTGTAAAATGAGGAGGTTTGAAAAGATGGTGATAACATGGAAGATATGACCTTGCTATATTTACAGCCGGTCGAGAATAGTGATTCTTCACTGGCGTTTTCCATAAATGTAAGTGCAGATGGTAAAATTGATCGCAGTAATCTTTTTAGAATAGATAAGATGCAGGATATGCCGTGATCGATACTTTGTTACAACTCATCCTGTGAGACCATCCGTTCGGGAAGTTTCCTGAATGGATATTTTTTATTTCACAATCATATCATGCTTTTGTTATGCACTTGCCTCAGGGCAAGTCTGCGTTAAGGTGGCTTTTCGGCCTTATCCTCAACTTCCACAAAAGAGAGTTTAATGGTTCCCCATGTGGAATCCACAAGTTCCAGTCTGAAGTTCGATGTCCTCATAGTAAGTACCACCTTTTCTTTCCATTCCTAATTAACAATCAGTAATACTACTACTTATATATTATCGAGTCAATTATTTCGTGAGCATGCTCATCATAGGGATCAATTCGAATATTCAAATCACATAATATTAATTGCATTTCATAAACTCGTTTTTTAAAAGATACAACATTTGTTCTATCTCTAAAAAGTAACTCAAAATGGGAAATTTGTCTGGTCAGTGATAGATCACTGTTGAAAATGGGGTATGATGATCAAATTCTCTTCCTTTTTCTTTTTTTAGCTGTGATATTACCCTGACTCCAGATCATCTCTCTGGTAGATGACCAACGAATCATATTTCGCTACAATTCACCCCTATTTTTCCCACAAGTTCAGCTATGGAATTGAGTATCTCATACCCCTGCACACTGATCTGGTATTCACCTCGCTCGCCACGCTGTCGGATCATTCCTCTGTTCTGCAGTTTTTCCAGATGGAAAAGAAGATTTCCTCCCCGAAGTTTTGTGAGCTTTGAAAGTTCGGTGAACGATCTTCCTTCATCGTACAATGCTTTTAAGATCTGGATGCGTACTGAGCTGCTTAACGGATCCCCTATCAAGTTGGATACCTGCTCTTCATGGAGGTCCTGAACCTGCAAATACATGTCACTCTCATTTCGGTAGACTCCTATTGTCTGTAACATCCCCACCTGCTGGTCGAAATATCCTCTAGCCCGTTGAATACAGTTGGGACAGTGATCGAATGGTGCTAACTCCTTTACTTTATCAAAGTTCCCACGCATCTTTTCGATATTCTCATCAGTTACCTGTCCTTTTCTGGTATATTCCGCCAGTTCCTCAAAAAAATTAACTAAATGCGGTATACATTGTGTATGCATCGGACATTCCTTCTCTTCGTTCCCGATGATCTCATATGCATTCTCCAAAGATCCGTTGAGTATTTCTACAGCGCACTGGTTCTTGAACTCATTGAACAATGAATTGGTCTGACTTCCGGCAACTTCACTCCTGAAACGATTCAGGTCCGAACGAAGTCCGGTGATTTCTTCATGCAACAAGGAAATATCTTCTGATGTCACTTTTTGTTTGCTCATAATGCCATGATCTCCCTGGGGAATTTATTATTTTTTGGTTAGAAATATGTATCAGGATACATTCTTGTATACTTTTATAACAGTTTACTATATTTACATGCATGTATTAGGTATCTGCGGTGATCAAAATGGTAACACTTACAGAAGAGATGAAAGCTGCATTCAATACAATACAAATATTTCCTGTTGCCACTGCCTCAAAAGAGGGAGTTCCAAACGTTGTCCCGATCGGAGTTATTTCATTGGTCGATGACAGTACTATATGGATCGCAGACAATTTCATGAATAAGACACTCTCAAATATTATAGAGAATCCAAAGGTCTCTATCTACGTCTGGGGGCCAGAGACAAAAGGTTCTTTCCAGATCAAAGGCGATGTAGAATTAAAGACAAGTGGTCCCGAATTTGAAAAAATTAAGGAAAAGTCTCCGGCAAAAGGTCTTCTTGTCATGAAGATAACAGATGTCTACGACTGCTCACCGGGTCCGAATGCAGGGGGAAAGCTGCTTTAAATCTCTATCATATCTCTCTCCACAAAGGATATGGTCATTTCATGAAATGCCATACTTTATCTCTGTGGAATTTCCTCCTTTTTTGATATGCCTTTTATTGATATCCTCGGCTGTTTTCACAAATTATTAATATTGATCTACTCGGTCAACCCAACATATTAATATTAAGTACTTGATTTCTATCAGTCATATTAGAACACACTATGTTTTATTATTCCAATTATTTGAGGAATTCCTTATGATCACAAAAGACGAGGTAGAACACGTAGGATGGCTTTGTCGCATCGAGATAGATGATGCAGAGGCAGAAGACTACGCTGTGAAGTTAAGTTCTGTATTGGATTATTTTGGTCAGCTTGACGAAGTGGACACTGAAGGTGTTGAACCTACATACCATATGGCAGATATCATGAATGTATTCCGGGAGGATGTTGTCACACCGTCACTTGACCAGAAAGATGTGCTGACGAACACTGCTGAAGAAAAGGACGGCTATATCAAAGCGCCGAGGATCATTTGAGGTGGAGAATGACTAAATGGTTAAGCATTTCTGATGTTAAAGAGAAAATTGTTGCGACCTCCGCAGAAGAAGTGACCGCTTCATACCTTGAGACCATCGAAAAGAGCAGTATCAATGGATACACTTGTATCTCTGATGGTGCACTGGATGCTGCAAAGATGGTCGATAAAGGTGAAGTCGCTGGTCCTCTTGCTGGGGTTCCTATTGCTATCAAGGATAATATTTCTACAAAAGGGCTTGCAACAACGTGCAGTTCGAAGATACTGGAAGGGTATGTGCCACCTTATGACGCACATGTTATCGAGAGGCTCAAAGCGGCTGGTGCGGTCATTATAGGCAAGACGAACATGGATGAGTTCGCCATGGGTACATCCACCGAGTCAAGCTGCTATGGTGTCACTCTTAATCCCTGGGACCATGAGAGAGTTCCTGGGGGTTCTTCCGGTGGCAGTGCTGCAGTGGTTGCAGCAGGTGAAGCTCCTATATCACTTGGTTCCGATACAGGCGGTTCTGTAAGATGTCCGGCTGCTTTCTGTGGTGTCGTGGGTCTTAAACCGACCTATGGTGCAGTTTCACGGTATGGCCTGATCTCATATGCGAACTCCCTCGAACAGATAGGTCCCATGGCGACCTGTGTGGAGGATATAGCAGCCGTCATGGATGTGATCGGCGGTTATGATGCTCGAGACAGTACTTCCATTGATAAAAAGATCGATCATCAGGCGGCACTGGTCGATGATGTAAAGGGTCTCAAGATCGGTGTGCCGGATGAGTATTTCGGCGAAGGCGTTGACACTGGCACCGAGAAGGCTGTTTGGGATGCGATCAACAAGTTCGAGGAAATGGGCGCCTCCTGGGAGAAGGTCTCCATGCCGAACACGAAGTATGCCCTTGCAGCTTACTATACCATAGCCATGAGCGAAGCTTCATCAAATCTTGCACGATTCGATGGTACTCGCTACGGTCCGAGGAGCGATGGTGAGAACTGGCATGTTATGGCATCAAGGACACGCGCAGAGAACTTTGGCAAAGAAGTGCAGCGCAGGATCCTTCTTGGAACGTATGCGTTGTCTGCAGGATATCAGGATAAGTATTACCTTAAGGCTCTGCAGGTGCGAACCCTCGTAAAGCAGGATTTTGAAAGGGCATTTGCTAATTTTGATGTTCTAATGGCCCCTACTATGCCATTGCCTGCATTCAAGATCGGTGAGAAGGTGGAGGACCCATTGTCCCAATACCTGACCGATGTGAACACTGTTCCGATGAACCTTGCCGGAGTTCCATGTATCTCGGTTCCATGTGGTTCTTCTGATGGTCTGCCGGTAGGTTTGCAGATCATAGGAAATCATTTCGATGAGGCAACCCTTATTCGTACGGCATATTCTTTCGAGAAGAACACCGATCATAATAAAGCTAGACCAGGGGAGGTGGCTTAAATGGTATATGAAAATCCGGATGGTGTTATGGTAGGCCTTGAGGTCCACGTTCAGTTGAACAATCTCAATACCAAGATGTTCTGTGGTTGTTCTACACAATATCATGATGCTGAACCGAACACCCATGTCTGTCCGGTCTGTATGGGACTTCCTGGAGCACTGCCTGTTATCAACAAGAGTGCGGTCGAATCTGCTATTAAGATAGGGATGGCCCTCAATTGCGAAGTTGTGGAGCAGACCCAGTTCCATAGGAAGAACTATTATTATCCTGACCTTCCAAAAGGTTTCCAGACGACCCAGTACGATTTCCCTATAGTCGGGAACGGCAAGGTCGTTATCGAGGGCGAGGATGGGGAACATGTGGTAAGGATCACACGTGCACACATGGAGGAAGACCCCGGTAAGCTCATTCACATGGGCAGTATTGAGAAGTCGAAGGGAACACTCATTGATTATAATCGTTCAGGAATGGCCCTTATAGAGATCGTTTCAGAGCCGGATATGAGAAGTCCTAAAGAGGCACGCAGATACCTCGATAAATTGAGGAATATCCTTGATTACCTTAATGTGTTCAATGGCGACCTCGAAGGTTCCATGAGGGTTGATGCCAATGTTTCTGTCATGGGTGGGCAGAGGGCAGAGGTCAAGAACATCTCATCCCACAAGGGTGCAGAACGTGCTATCCTCTACGAGATCATGCGCCAGAAGAATCTTTTGAGAAGGGGTGGCGAGGTCGTTCTGGAAACCCGTCACTTCGATGAGGCAAGGGGAGTTACTATCTCCATGAGGACCAAGGAAGGCGAACATGACTATCGCTATTTCCCTGAACCTGACCTCGTTCCTATGAGGGTCTCTGACTGGGCTCCTGCTATCCGCGAGGAGCTGCCTGAACTGCCTGATGCAAAACGTGCCAGGCTGATCTCAGAGTACGATATTACCGAGATGCACGCAAAGGCACTGACATCTGATATTCGCGTGGCGGATTTCTATGAGGTGGTTGCAGCTGCGATCGACCCCCGTGTGGCAGGTACCTGGGTTGCAGATGTGCTTAAGGGTGAGCTGAATTACAGAGACCTGAGTGTCGATTCGTTCACAACTGACGATATCATTGAGATCATCAATCTTGTGGTCGAGGATAAGGTCACAGAACAGAGCGCAGTTGATGTCATAAGGACTATCCTTGATAATGGCGGCACACCAATGGAGGTTGTTACTGACAAAGGTCTCCTTAAAGTGAAAGGCGATGTCGTAACAGAGGCCGTTTCTGAAACGATCGCGGAGAACGAAGCTGCTGTTCAGGATTATCTTGGTGGTGCGGAAAAATCCCTGAATTTCCTTGTTGGGCAGGTAATGAAAAAGACGAAAGGACGTGCAGATGCACGTCAGGCACGCGAGTTACTTGTTGCAGCACTAAAAAGTTAAGACCTGATGGTCTTTCCTTCTCTTTTTCTTTCTCTTTTCTTTTTTAATCAAATTTTAATTATTTCGTCTCAACAGTTAATAACAATGAAAAATATATTTGTACTTATTGTAAATTTGGAGTAAGTATTAATATGATGGAGTCAGACTTAATATTACCATATCATTAGTGATATGGTGAGGCAGTAGATCAGATGGTGATGTGCGCATTGGGTGTAAGATCCCATGGCCATACAAGGTATCACCGCAATCGCTTTCAGAGTGACTTTGGGGAGTCGTCTATTGGGGAAGTTGCTTTCACTCCGGTCTGCCGGAGTCTGGTCGCTG
>Ga0255365_10218_pt1 | contig 14786 bp, 14 predicted proteins | sample ANMaggSeSYBR01J3_FD_182089 | JGI IMG/M metagenome (GOLD analysis project Ga0255365, IMG submission 182089) | Sediment cell enrichment communities from methane seep in Santa Monica Basin, California, United Staets - ANME aggregate JGI... | ecosystem: Environmental > Aquatic > Marine > Cold seeps >... | reverse complement strand
TAAAAATTCAGATCTAAAAACAGATTTTATCAACAGGCTCACCAATCTCAGATTAATACAGCCAAAAATGTTACCGGTATTTTTACTTATAATGCCTCTCTCTGTTTTAGCATCCATTATCATTTCTCTTCCATTAGGAGGATCTATTTCGCAATTCCAATTTGCCGAAGGTTTCTCTTTTTCAACTGGATTTGTCCCTGTGTTGCTTCTTCTTCTTCTTGCAGCAGGCTTTGAAGAACTTGGATGGAGGGGGTATGCCTTTGACAGTTTGCAGAGCCAGCATACATACTTTAAAGCATCGATCATCTTCAGTATACTCTGGTCCTTCTGGCACTTTCCACTTATATTTGTCAATAACTCCTACCAGTATGAGATAATTCACCAAAATATCTGGTATGGTGTGAATTTTTTTGTCAGCATCATCCCCATGGGCATGATCATCAGCTGGATCTGCATAAAAAATAGAAGAAGTATTCCTGCTGCAATTGTCTTCCATTTTCTTGTCAATATCTCGCAGGAGATACTGAATATATCCCAGACAACAAAATGTATTGAGACTGTAGTTCTCATAATTGTCGCAGCAATCATTATCACATACGACAAAGAACTGTTCTTCTCAAAAAAGAACTTACATCAGAGATCAACTAATGACGAAAAAAGCCAGTGACCTCTATTCAAAATTTCTTTTGATATGGTTCGGACAATTCATATCAATTATCGGGACTGGTCTTACCATATTTAGCTTAGGTATTTACGTATATCAACAAACCAACACAGCCTCAAGCTTCGTATTCATACTCATGTGTGCATTTTTGCCACTAACCTTACTAAAACCCTATGGAGGCATATTAGCAGATCGTCAAGACAGACGTTTAATGATGGTCCTCGGCGACATGGGAGCAACAATTGGACTTCTCTTCATATTCTATATGATGATAACCGGCAATATCGAACTTTGGCACATATACATTGGAATTGCAATAAGCTCTGCGTTCTCAGCATTTCAGGAACCGGCATACAAAGCATTAATAACAGACCTAGTACCCGAACACCAATATGCCAAAGCAAGTGGGTTAATGCAACTTGCAAGTTCAGCTCAATACCTAATATCTCCATTCTTAGCCGGAATATTATTATCACTAATTGACATCGAATTTGTATTTCTCATCGATATTTCCACACTCATAATTGCCAGTTCCATTGTCATCTGGGTAAGGAATAAATTGGGAAAAGCAGCACAGAATAAACCAGACCATAACCTTGTTGCCGACCTTAAAGAAGGCATTCAGGAATTTTCAAGAAACAAAGGTGTAGTTACATTAGTTCTCACCACCACGATCGTACTGTTCTTTGTCGGATTACTTCAATCACTTTTTATTCCAATGATGATGAACCTAGCGACAGTGAAAACAGTAGGAATCACGCAATCACTCTGTGCATCAGGAATACTTGTTGGAAGTCTGTTCATAGGATTGTTTGCCACCAAGCATTCCAACGTAACAATATTATCGATAGCACTCTTCCTCTCTGGCATATTCTTTGCAAATTTAGGACTTTCAACAAATATAGTATTCATCACCTTAGCAGGAGCTATGTTCTTTGCAACTTTGCCTTTTATCAATACATCCATCGAAGTTCTTATCCGTAATAACATTGACAACAATAAACAAGGAAGAGTGTGGTCAATAATATCAATGATCACCTACCTTGGTTCTATCATAGCCTTTTCAGTAGCAGGCTATTTGGCAGACAATATATTTAGCCCACTTTTAAGAACGAATGAGTTGCTAGCTGAAAGCATCGGACATATTGTTGGAGTAGGAGAAGGCAGAGGAATTGCCCTAATGTTTATAATATCAGGATTTATGATTTCTATGACTGCTTTGCTTATTTGGGAAAATCAAAAAATAAAAAGATTACGAGATATTGAAAGTCAAGCTCATACTATAATCAATTGACAATAATAGGCTGTGCAAGGACGTATATTATTGTGCGGATTCTTCAAGGTACCAGTATTGAATGTTAGATAGTTATATATGCTTTCCAAACAGATTATTTATTGTTAATAATTATATATAGGAAGTGGTATGTTGGACTATGAAATAGGTTTAAAGAACTCCTGGAATGTTGTTAAAGATAACCTCGTAACATTTATAGTTGGTTTATTGATAGCCGCTGTAGGCTCAATATTGATAGTTACCATTGCACCTCTTGCCTATGGATTTACTTCCATGGCAGTAAAAGGAGCAAGGGGAGAACAAATAGAGATCTCTGATGTCTTTGTAGGTTTCAACAAGGACGATTTTATCAGAAGCTGGACATTCATGCTGATCTATATTGTGATCGCTGCAATACTCGGGCAGATAGCATCCATACTAAGCACAATAGTAGGAATACTCTTTATGTTTACAATGCCATTGCTTGTCATTAAGGGATATAGTGGCATTGAAGGAATAACAAAAAGCATAGAAATTATAAAGACAGTTCCTGTTGAAAGTATAATCGTTTATGTGATCATGCTTGTTCTCAACATGATCGGTGCACTCCTTTTGGGAATTGGCTTGCTTGTGACAGTACCTATCAGTACAGTATTCTTGGCAAACGCAACATTCGAGCTTTCCGGAGAATAAGTTAAAGTAAATAGCATATCTACTCTGTAGAAAACCTACTTTGCATTTGATTTGAGGATTTCTACAGAGCCTCTTTTTTAATAATTTAAGTACTGTTAAATTATTGCAACACGAACATTTTAAGTGCCTCTGACATTCATTATTATCTACTTGTTTTTATTTATATAGTTAACACATTCAACAGTAGTTGCAATACTCATTTATGATTTTTGATTTCCCAAACACTTTCAGAGTCTCTTTAGTATCTTTTTAAAAAATATAATGTGGGGGCGAAACTACTATATGTCAATACAATGGAAATTAATTATAGGGGTAGAATATGCTCACTTCATGAACGGGGGGTGAAATGGAATGACAAGATATATCGACCAACATAAAATGGGGTCTATAACACCAGAGATGCTTCGCAAAATGCAGAATGAGCCAAGGGATGAAGACGGAGTATTGCATCATGAAATATTTTTTAATAAGGAAGATGATAAGGTCTGGTGCGTTGTTGATGCACCGGATAAAGAAGCCGTCAGGAAACACCATACAAAGGCAGGAGTTGAGGTAGAATGGGTCCACGAAATAGAATCAACTTTAGATTGAGTCTCATTTGAATTGACTTTAAGAGGGCGACATCTTCCCACATTCTCGCCCTTCTCATTTATTTACTAGATTCACCAATTTCAAGTTGGAGCATAAGATGGGAAATTGAAAAATAAATAAACTTAAGGTTGAGATGTTGGGAGAATTTACCATAGCCAACACTACATATTTTACATACTTTTATTAGAAGTACTGATCTAACCTGAAAATTCAAGCTAGATCAAATACAACCGAATTATTGAGCATATTCTCAGATTTTGCAAAAGCTTCTAAAGCCTCCTCATGACGGCCCAATTTATCAAGAGCGTTACCTTTGCTAAGCCATATATCTGCATTATTTGGATCCAGTTCTATTGCTCTATCAAAAGCTTCTAAGGCCTCTTCATGACGACCCAGATCATCAAGAGCATTCCCTTTATCGAACCATAAAGCAGCATCATTTGGCTCTATCTCTATTGATCGGTCAAAGGCTTCTAAAGCATCCTCATAACGACCCAAATTGCCAAGGATGGCGCCTTTGTAAAACCAGAAAGTAGCATCAATTGGGTCTAGTTCTATTGATTCATTAAAGGCTTCTAAAGCCTCCTCATGACGATCTAAGTTATCAAGAGCTTTACCTTTGTTAAACCATAAAGCAGCATTATCAGACTCTATTTCTATTGATCTGTTAAAGGCTTCCAGGGCATCCTCATCATGACCTAAATTACCAAGGATAACACCTTTTTTAGACAATAAAGCAGCATTATTTGGTTCCAATTCTATTGATTTATTTAAGGCTTCTAAAGCTTCCTCATGACGACCTAAATTATCAAGAGCCCTACCTTTGTTAAGCCAGGAACCAGCATTATCAGGATCTATTTCTATCGAGATATTAAAGGCTTCTAAAGCAGCTTCATGCCTGCCTGAATTACCAAGAGCCTTACCTTTGTTGAGCCAGAAGCCAGCATCGTCTGGGCCTAGCTCCAGTGATCCCTCTGAACCTCTAAGCCCAATGTTTTTGTCTAAAGAGATAGGATCTATTGTTTCTTGTTCTAAATTTGACATGAATTACTGAAACTCCTTTTTACTATTTCATTCAAATTTATTGGTTGAACTACACTGAATAAAATACTAAGATCAATGCAATATCATAAGTTATGATTTAAAAATTACTATTTTGATATATAAGATGTTTCTAAAAATTATTACATTATACTGCACTAAAAGCAATTATTAGACCAAGTATAAAGAATATAACTTAGAATTATTCGAACATATTCACACAATATATTTTCGACAGAAATTTCCTTTGCACGACAGAGAAAAGAAGTTAGAATCATCCCGTGCAAACTATCGTTTTTTCATCATCATAGAAGTGGTGAGCGTAGCTCTTCACCTCGACACGCGCTCCAGAAGCGTGATCTGATAGTCTGGCAGTCACAGTAACTTGCCTCATGCCAAGTATCAGTACAAATATGCTCAAGATCCCATATTTCTCATTGATCGTCACGGGAATTATTATGTTTGTCAGCGTTGTTCGCAATATCCTCAATTGAAACATTAAAATGGGACCCCTTCAGAAGGAAGAGGAACATTAAAACTAAATCTACTGCCAATACCAAGTTCACTTTCGACCCATACATTACCACCATGCATTCTTATTAATTTCTTGACGAGTGCAAGACCAAGACCCGTACCTTCGAAACGGCGGTTTAAAGCTGAATCTACCTGTGTAAAGGGTTTAAAAAGATTACAAAAGGCAGATTCTGGAATTCCGATACCGTTATCTTCAACTTTGACAACTAAATTGCCAGCATTATGTTCTGCCCGGACCATTACCTAACCACCTTCAGGTGTGAACTTTATAGCATTGGATACCAGATTGAAAAGGACCTGTTTTAATTTCAGCTTGTCAGCATGAATGTGAATATCATCAGATTCTATACTCATATTCAAGCATAAATTTTTATTTTGTACAAGAGGAGAAACAATTGATTCCACATCATTCAACACATCTACAAATAAAATATTTTCAGTATGAAGCTCCATTTTATCAGCCTCTATCTTTGAAAGGTCCAGAATATCATTGATAAGAGACAGCAAATGTTTACCACTTTTGGATATGTTGTTTATGTATCTTGTTTGTTTTTCATTGAGAGGTCCCACATCAGTATGAATAAGAGCATTTGAAAAACCAATGACCGCATTCAGAGGAGTTCGAAGTTCATGGCTCATATTAGCCAGAAATTCACTCTTTGTCTTGTTTGCAACCTCAGCAACTAGTTTAGCTTGAATTACCATAGCCTCTGCTTTTTTCCTATCAGTGATATCGACAATGATCCCCTGGAAGCGAGTTGGATTCCCTGAATTATCGGTCTCTATCAATGACGTTTCATTGACCCAGTGAATGTTACGTTCACTATCCAGTATCCTATATTCTTTTTTAAATTCATTACTATTGTTTTTGATGCATTCTGAAAGGGATATCAAATAATCATCAATGTCCCATGGATGAATTATATCCCCATAGAGGAACTTATGAGATGTTAGATCTTCTGCAGAGTATCCAAACTGAGAGATATTATCTGATACGAAGTCAATGGGAAAACCATTTTCCGAATTTCTGAGGAATGCAACCACCGGACTGTCTCTGTAGATAGCCTTCAGCTTTTTTTCTTTCTTCATCAATTCCGGAGAAGAACGCAGGTGTTTCCTGTACTTTTTGCTAAGCAGGTCCACCAGATATGTCCACATACCATTCTTTTTCAGGATGGTGTTCCCCTTATCATCCATCAGATCGAAGACCTCAGAAGAGGAAAAGGATTCCAGAGGGCAAGTAAACAGGATCGTAAGCTCGATATCTAAAGTTGAAGAGATTATCAACTCCCTACAATGTCTGAGAAAAGGAAGCATTTGGCCTTTATCCGCAGTAAGATCGATATTGACCCGCAATCCATTGAATCCATTTGCAATAGCATATTTCTGTTTCGTTTCCAAAAGTTCCAGTATAGTATTACAAAATGTATCAGCATTGGAAAGTAATGCAGGATCTACAAGGACATGATCGAAATTAGAGGAACATGATCTCTGGCTAATGAGTGCCATCCTTTCCTCAAAAAAAGCGTTTGAATATTCACATTCTTTTATCTCAGGAGTTATCCAGATACAAAGGTCATTGCATTTAGAACCTGAATTTAAAAAAGATGAAACAAAATCAATTACATCATCATCATTTTTGTACACAAGCGTAATATGCCCACCATGTGGAACTTCTGATAGAGAGAAATCCATTTTTCCGAAATATTCTTGCATGATATTACCAGCCGTATATCGATCGCATAAATTCATAGATGAAGAGAGATAAAAGGACTATGAATCCAAAACAACTTTACTTTACATATATCAAGTGGAGTGACTGTGAAGATTATATATAAACATATCTTCGACCTTTTGTTTCGCATTATTTCGAAAAATGATAATATAATTAATTTATTTGATCTGATCCTAACTATTAGTCTCCCGAAATTCTAATAACCGATACACACCATCCCACATCCCATGACCCTTTTATCCCAAAATGAACTAAGAGAGCTTGTACTTGCGAATCCCCCACTTGTAGAGAACATGATCGAAATGGATACCCAGCTTCAGCCAAACGGTGTTGAGATGACACTTAAGGAAATAAGAACTATTGAAGGTCCGGGTGCGGTTGATTTTGATAATTCAGGCAGGAGACTTTCCGGGGGCGATACGATCGAGTTCAATGAGGATGAGTGGATACACCTTGAGACAGGGATATACAAGGTGCTTTTGAACGAGATCGTGAACATACCAAAGAACCTTGCAGCAATAGCAAAACCAAGATCCACACTGATAAGGTGTGGAGCAACCCTTGAGACTGCCGTATGGGATGCAGGATACTCGGGAAGGAGTGAATGTATGTTAGTTGTTCACAACAAAGACGGGTTCGATGTTAAAAAGGATGCACGGATAATGCAGCTTCTTTTCTATCATCTTCACACAGAAGTGGAAGAAGGCTATAGCGGACGTTATCAGAATGAGAACATCTGAACTTCAGATGTTTTACATTGCATTTACCAGAAAAGATATGTAATACATAGACCATCTCCCATAACATGAGCGAAATTGGCAAATCTGTCAGGATGGAGCGTATATTCGACAGAAATACTGGTAATGCAATTATAATCCCAATGGACCACGGCGTAGGTGCAGGACCCATCAAGGGCCTTATAGACATGCCTGCAACTGTCAACAAGGTAGCAGAAGGTGGTGCAAATGCAGTACTTGGTCACATGGGACTTGCAAAGCACGGTCACAGAGGCTATGGCAGAGACGTAGGACTTATTATCCACCTCTCCGGTTCAACATCACTTGGACCTGACCCCAACCACAAGGTCCTGGTAACTACCATGGAAGAAGCTATCAAAGTTGGTGCGGATGCGGTTTCCGTACACATCAACGTTGGAGCGGAAGATGAAGCTGAAATGTTGAAGGACCTGGGTTTTGTCGCAAAGAAATGTGATGAATGGGGAATGCCTCTTCTTGCCATGATGTACCCAAGGGGTCCAAAAGTGCCTTCAGAACATGATGTGGAATATGTAAAGCACGCAGCAAGGATCGGTGCAGAACTTGGCGCAGATATCGTCAAGACCAGCTATACCGGCGACCCTGATTCATTCAAAGAAGTCATCGCCGGATGTCCCGTACCTGTCGTTATTGCAGGCGGACCTCAGATGGATACGGAAAAAGAGATCCTTCAGATGGTCACCGATGCACTAAGTGTAGGTTGCAAGGGTGTAGCAATGGGCAGGAATGTGTTCCAGGCTGATGATCCAACCAGACTCGTCAATCTCCTCTCAAAGGTCATCCACGGCGGAATGAGCGCGGATGAAGCTTTGGAAGATTGAACAAAGTTAATTGAAACATAAAGGCCGGGTAGACCGGCACTATTTTTATTTTTGCATAACTTATTACATCGAAGTTACGGCTCTTTTTAAGGAACCCTCATGCACAGTCCTAGCCAAAGTTCCTGAGATGTGATCATAGAAGAACAGGAAAACAATGGTAGAATATAGAGGTCATTAAGATCAGAGTAGATACAAAGTATTTAGAATGAAAAGAAGTGAAGCAAGACCGTGATGGAATGACCAAAAAAAATCAGTTTGTGGTGGTGGTGGTACGATATGATTTTTATCGGCCTTGCTTATTCTATACAATGTAACAACCTGTATATAAAGATTATTATAGACATTATCATTATGATGATAGCCAAATGTTAACCAAATACCAGACCATACAGCATATTCAATCCCCATATAGCTTGTCGTAACATTCTTGCATCGAGATTTTAGACCTTCCCTATAACTTTCAAACTAGGGATCCTGATATACAATAACAAAAGAACAAGGAACCAATGTTAGTAGATAAAAGGCAGTAAAATCAGAGTATACAGAGCATTCAACATTTGAAAGGAAAAGAATTATAGCAAGACCGTGATGGAATGACCAAAAAAAATCAGTTTGTGGTGGTGGTGGTACGATATGATTTTTATCGGCCTTGCTTATATTATGCAATGTAACAACCTGTATATAAAGCTTTTTACTATTCTAATCATCATAATGATTGATTTTGTGGTGAATACAGATATTACACAAAAGATATCACGATAAGATTAAATGTAATGTAAATATCGAATGTATCATATTTAGCTTCCACACATCAAAATAATCACTAAATTTAAGAGGATCTATCATGGACAGGTATGAACAGGTAATTGAACTGGCAAAAAGAAGAGGCTTTTTATGGAATTCCTTTGAACTCTACGGCGGAGCTGCCGGATTCTATGATTACGGACCCCTTGGATGCACTTTAAAGAGAAGGATCGAGCAGATCTGGCGTGAACTCTATGTGATCCACGAAGGATTCATGGAGATCGAAACCCCAACCGTTGGCATCGAGGATGTCTTTGTTGCATCCGGCCACGTAGGAGGCTTTTCAGACCCACTCTGCGAATGCCAGGAATGTGAGGAAGCTTTCAGGGCAGATCACCTCGTCGACAAGATAGTAGAGGTCGCAGATGCATTGAGCAATGAAGAACTTGACAGGCTCATAGAGGAGAATGATATCGGCTGTCCTGAATGTGGCGGCAAGCTTGGAAAAGCATATGAGTTCAACCTCATGTTCAAAACGAATATCGGCCCCGGGACTGGGAGACAAGGTTACATGCGTCCGGAAACCGCACAGGGAATGTTCATTAACTTCCAGAGACTTTCCAGATATTACCGTGACAAGTTACCCTTTGGTGCGACCCAGATAGGAAAATCCTACCGTAATGAGATATCCCCCAGGCAGGGAGTCATCAGGCTAAGGGAATTCACACAGGCAGAGGCTGAGATATTCACCCACCCTAAAGAGAAAGGGCACCCCAACTTCGAAAGATTTGCAGAGATCACCCTGAACCTCTATTCCGATGAAGCACAGGAGAAAGGTGCCATCGAGCAGATGACGGTAAAGGAAGCTGTTGAGAATAACATAATTGCACATGAGTTCCTCGCATACCATATCGCACTCACGAACCATTTCCTCCAACGCGTGGGCATTACTGCCGACAAGCTCAGGTTCAGGCAGCACCAGAAGGATGAGATGGCACACTACGCCATCGATTGCTGGGATGCCGAGATATTGACCGACAGGTTCGGCTGGATAGAGGTGGTCGGCATTGCGGACAGGACAGACTTCGACCTGAACGCACATGCAAAGACAAGCGGTACCGAACTTGAGATACACATCGAATATGATGAGCCGAAGATGGTCGAACAATTCGTTGTGAAACCTGACATGGGTAAGCTCGGACCATTGTTCAAAGGAAAGGCAAAGGCTGTTGCTGATGCACTCAAGGAATTGAGTGAAGATGAACTTAGCAAGGACGAGATCAAAGTAATTGTCAATGGAGAAGAGTTCACAGTACCTTCCGAGATAATCAGCTATGCACAAGAGACCGTAAAGGTCAGCGGTGAAAAGATAGTACCCCATGTCATCGAGCCTTCATATGGTATCGACAGGATACTGTACTGTACAATGGAACATGCGTTCGATGAAGAAAAGGTCGAAGCTGAAGGCGACGAGGAGGAAGAGGAAAGGATGGTTCTCAGGTTCAGGAATGAAGTTGCACCTGTACAGGTTGCCATCCTCCCCCTCCTTACAAGGGATGAGCTTATCGAGCCTGCAAAGGCGATAGCACAGAAACTTCGTGAAAGAGGTTTACTCGTTGCCTACGATGATTCAAGGGCAATTGGTCGCCGCTACCGCAGGAACGATGAGATTGGAACTCCATATTCCATTACCATCGATTACGACACCCTTGAAGGCAATTCAGTCACCATCAGAGACCGCGACACAATGAAACAGGTCAGAGCATCTGTCGAAGGTATCGAGGACTCGATCTACGACCTGGTCTATGGAAAACTGGACCTTGAAAATGCGGGCGTGAGCATCTAATACTTTCACCCCGCTTGCCTCATATTTAAAAGGGTTAAGAATAGTATTGCCTCAAGCAAATTTTGAACCTATAGTAAATATGAGCGAACACATTAAGCACCCAATGGTCAAGCCTGATACAGTCGAGCAACGATTGTACCAGCTCGACCTTGCCGGAAAGGCACTATCATCATCAACACTGGTAGTGCTGCCAACAGGTCTTGGAAAAACTATAGTCGCCCTTCTTGTCATAGCTTCACGCCTGCAAAAGACAGGTGGAAAAGCACTCATTCTATCCCCCACAAAACCCCTTGTAGAACAGCATGCCACTTTTTTGAGATCTACGCTGAACATCCCGGAAGATGAAATACTGACCTTTACCGGTGCAGTAGCGCCTGACAAGAGAGAAGAGCTCTGGAAGAAGGGAAAAGTGATCATTTCCACCCCGCAGGTCATTGAGAACGACATACTTACCAAGCGGATAAGCCTTGAGGATGTTTCCCATATTACATTTGATGAAGCACATCGGGCTGTTGGCAATTATGCTTATACATACATAGCCGAAAGATACTTCGAGGATGCCAAAAACCCACACTGCCTTGCGATAACTGCAAGTCCGGGAGGTACTGATGAGAAGATAAGTGAGGTATGCACGAACCTCTACATCAGTTCAGTTGCGATAAAAACAGAAACAGACCCTGACGTAACACCCTATATACATAAAAAAGAGGTCGAATGGAATCATGTGATACTGCCTTCTGAGATGAAGGAGCTGAAAACCCTTCTGGAAAAGGTACTTGAGGACAGATTCCAAAAACTAACAGAACTTGGATATTCCATCCCATACGGTAAGAAAGCTTCAAAGATGGACCTGCTCGGGCTTCAGAAAAAGTTACAGGGACAGATCCGAGAAATGGCCGAACCTGCAGTCTACAGCGCCCTATCGATACTTGCAGAGGTAATGAAGGTAAGTCATGCTGTGGAGATAGTAGAAACACAGGGCATCGAAGCACTCAAAAAATATGCAGCCAGACTTGAGAACGAGGCCACTTCCAGAACAGGAAGTAAAGCTTCAAAAAGGCTTTCTGATGACCTTTATATGAGACAGTTGTACAAAAGGCTCGAGGAATGCACCACAGAACATCCGAAACTTGCCGTTGTAAAAGATATTGTCTCAAAGGAACTAAATGGAAAACCAGACTCCCGTGTGATCGTCTTTACGAACTATCGCGATACCTCTGAAATGGTGACGAACGCCCTCTCCGAAATAGAAGATATAAGGCCTGTCAAATTTGTGGGACAAAGTTCCAAGTTCAAGGACAAAGGGCTTACCCAAAAACAACAGGTCGAGATCATAGAGAAGTTCAAGGCTGGAGTATATAATGTCCTTGTGGCAACATCCGTTGCAGAAGAAGGACTTGATATCCCAGCTACCGATCTTGTGCTGTTCTATGAACCGGTCCCTTCCGAGATAAGAAGCATACAGAGAAAAGGCAGGACAGGAAGGAAACACGAAGGACGTGTAGTAGTACTTGTTACAAAAGGAACCCGGGACGAAACATACTACTGGAGCTGTGCACATAAAGAAAAACGTATGCAGAGCAATATGCAGCAATGGCAGAAGAATATGTCAGAGTTGAATGGGGTAAACACTGAAAATGACAAGACCGACATTGCAAGTGAGTTCAGGGGTGGGAAGGAACAACAGACTGGGCTTTCAGACTTCTCTGACGAGGAAGTGACAGTAGTCCTCGACCAGAGAGAAATCAGAAGCACCGTTGCACGCAGTCTTGAGAAACTTGGGCTTAACATCGTTGTAAAAACACTTGAGGTAGGAGATTATATTGTAAGCGACCGGGTGGCGATCGAGCGCAAGAGTGCCGAAGATCTTGTCAATTCCCTGCTTGACCGCAATATATTCAGGCAAATATCCGACCTTGCAGGAGCTTATGAAAAGCCCATACTTATCATCGAAGGAGAAGGTTTGTTCACCACAAGGATGATCAACCCCAAAGCTATCCACGGAACACTTGCTTCATTAGCACTGGACTTTGGAGTGTCCATACTTCACACAAGGGATGCAGAGGACACTGCATCCCTGATAGGCATACTGGCAAAGAGAGAACAGATCGATGAAAAACGCAGTACCAGCATACACGGAAAAAAATCTTCAATGCTGTTATCACAACAACAGGAATACATAGTATCATCCATCAGTGACATCGGACCGAATGCTGCAAAGAATCTCCTTGAACACTTCGGAACCGTGGAAGATGTTATGAAAGCAGAGCTTGAGGAGTTGAAGGAAGTAAAGAACATTGGACCGAAGACCGCAGGAAAGATGCGGGAAATACTTAGCAGCAAATATAAAAATTGAAAAAGAAAGAGCAACCGGAAATACCGGTTTTCTACCATTGAATTATGAAAAGTCTGTTTTTAAAAAGCTTATTTCAGTCTTTCAAGGATGTCAAGACATCTATCCATAATATCGAGATATTCCTCCATCCTGCGAGGGTCGGTCTCGACCTGAATCAGACCGGCAATGTGCCCAATTTTCAATTTCAGGCTTTCTGCAACTGAATTCAGACCTTCGATAGGAACTGCTGTCGAAATTTGCCCTGGCATATCATCGTGAGAAAGTTCTTCAGAACGAACCAGCGGTTGTCGTACAGGAGCTTCGGGAGAGCTGGCAATGCCACCTGCCTGAGGAACTTCTTTAATTTCATTTCTTGCCAATGCAACCTGTTGTCCTGCATTTTGCTGCTGACCGGAATTCGCATTGCTGTCCTGACATATTGGGCAAAGTACTTCTCCCTGGTACCTGAACATTGGAGCACCACATGTAGCACAATGTTGTGCAAGCATAGTACCGCCCATTTCCAGCAATCTTGATATCTGTTTTATTTTATCGTCACTATCGCTCATTTGTTCACCTTTGATCACTGCATGAATGAAAGTCTTTTTATAGAATATAATAGTTAGGGGTAATACAACATAAATTCTTATTTTATCATTAAACCATTATTAAGGTGATCCAAATGTTAGGTGCCAGCAAACCTGAAGACGTTATTAAACAATGCACACAGGTGTTAGAACATATAGCGAACGACAATTCCGTACCAAGGAATATCAGACGTTCCGCAAACGACATCCTTGCAACTTTGAAAAACGAAGCAGAACCCCTTTTCCTGAGAACATCATCCAGTATTTCCATATTGGAAGATATCAGCAACGACCCAAACATTCCATTACATACAAGGACACTTATATGGAATGTCGCAAGTCAGCTCGAGACCATCCCTGTTGACGAGTGATCGTTTACGATACAACAAAGAACATTCTGATCTGACTATCAGATCTTTTCTTATCTTTTTATTTGCAGATATTCACTAGACTGCATATTTTGATCGATAACACCCATTCAATGACCTTACAGGCTGTTCATCGAACGTAACTATAAAATGTGTTGATACATCTTTATACCTGAGCTAACGATTACGAGCACACTATTAATAATAACGAGATTTTACCATGAAATTCGATCCTGAATCCATAAAGAAAGCTGCTAAGGAAGACTTTGACTCTGCATGGACAAATGGCAAAGACCTTATAAAAAAAGCAGGCCTGAACCAGCAGTACCCTCACACATCATTCAACTTCGGAAAAGCACATCCTGTCTATGATACGATAGCAAAGCTCAGAGAAGCCTATCTTCGCATGGGCTTCGATGAGATGATGAATCCGCTTATCGTTGATGAGAAAGAGGTTCACAAACAATTCGGGCATGAAGCACTGGCAGTCCTTGACCGCTGTTACTACCTTGCCGGACTACCAAGACCAAATGTAGGTATCTCCGACCAACGCATTGCAAAAATAAAAGAAATGCTTGGCGATATCGATGATGAAGGTATCGAGACAATAAGGAAAGTGCTGCATTCTTACAAGAAAGGCGAGGTAGAAGGAGATGACCTTGTCCCCGAGATAGCAATTAAGCTAAACGTGTCCGATGCGCTTGTGGTCGAGATGATAGACCAGGTGTTCCCGGAATTCAAGGAACTTACCCCGCAAGCCACCACCAAGACGCTCAGA
>Ga0255365_10173_pt1 | contig 14818 bp, 14 predicted proteins | sample ANMaggSeSYBR01J3_FD_182089 | JGI IMG/M metagenome (GOLD analysis project Ga0255365, IMG submission 182089) | Sediment cell enrichment communities from methane seep in Santa Monica Basin, California, United Staets - ANME aggregate JGI... | ecosystem: Environmental > Aquatic > Marine > Cold seeps >... | reverse complement strand
TTTCTTCAATGATTTCACCGGCAAGAGGAATTCCGGCACTTGCTGATGCTCCTGCACCCAAAAACAATACTGCTTTTTTATTATCTTCCTTTTTATTTCTTAATTGTGCCGCAAGTTTTTCAATTGTATATTCTTTCATCTTCTCAGGTTTATTTTAATAAACACCAAATTTACCAAAAAAGATTAGAATGGATTTGAAAAGGTTAACCGATCGTTAAATATTATTTTATTTGAAATATCAAATCAATGATAGTAAGGGATACAGGGATTAGATTATAAAATCGTGTTAAAGTCAAAAAAAAGGAATACTAATTTAACCTAAATACAATAGGCATATTGAATTGCACCCTGATAGGTTTCCCGCGTTGATAACCCGGAGTCCAGTCCGGCATTGATTCAATTACACGCAACGCTTCATTATCGCAGCCGCCACCAATTCCGCGCAGAATTTTAGCGTTTGTTGCTTTACCTGATTTTTCAACTATAAAAGTAATATAAACCGTTCCCTGGATGCTATTTATTTTTGCACTGTCAGGATATTTAAGGTTTTTTTGTAAATATTTATGTAATTCTATATTGCCTCCTATGAATTGGGGCATTTGTTCAACTATTGCGAATACCGTTTCCTGCTCCGTTTCTTTGTTATCCGATTCGGTAATTTGAGAAGTTACTTTTTGATGTTCCGGTATAGCGTTAGCAATTTTATCTTCCGGTTCATCTATTTGTTCCTCTCTGTAGCTTTCTAATTTTTTCGATTTATCCTTTTGGTATGATTGAGACCTTCTTATGCCAGCCCCTTGTTGCATGGAATTTAATGAGGCTCCGTTATCGGCAGTACTGCCTCCGCTTACAACAATCCCTCCGATGGAATACTCAACGAGATGATCAACGCTTGCCAGGTCAGCAAAAGTATCAGGTGTTTCTTCAATTTCAGTGATGTTTTCTTCTTCAACATTTTCGTCTGCCAATAATATTTCATGTTCGTAATCCTCATATTTTATTTTTTTATGTTGAAGAGTTTCTTTTTTCTGTTCATCGGATTTTTTTGGTTTTTGTGCTTTCATATCTTCAGAAGTTGTTTTTTCTTCGATACGTTTCGGCTTTTTAACTTGAACAGTTTCAGATTCTTTTTTTTCTCTTGGTTGTGGAACTGGAGGAATATTTTCTTCAATTGCTTTTTCAGTCAGCACTGTTATCTCAGGATTGGGTTTTTGCCAATAGAATTTGAAATATGAAAAGATACCTATTAAAATAAGCACTGAGGCAGCTATTGAGAAATAAAGGACTCTATTATGTATTTTTATTGTATTGGATTTCTGTGAAACTCTTTCTTTCCCTCCTGAAAGGTTATCTCTTAAATTTTCATTAATTTCGTTTACAATGTCAGCTAATTTTTCCTGGTCAGATATCAATGATAAACCTTCAAGAGCATCGGCGCATAATTCGCACTTTTCCAAATGGGCTTTGATAATTTCTTTTTCCTGTTCCGATAACCCGGATGAGCGATATTTCTTCAAAGCTTCCAGGTTCAGGCACCCGGATTCAGTAAAATATTTACCTCGTATTTCATTCTCTTTTGTCATTACTTTTCCAAATGGATTTTCAAATTACGCTTTCCGTTTTGAATATAGCTTTTCACTTGTTTTAATGAATAACCCGTTATTTGAGAAACTTCGTAATATGATTTATCGTGTAAATATAGTAATTCTATACATTTTCGTTGTTCTGTATTCAATAATTCAATACCTTTTTTCAATTCAGGGATTTTATCATTCAAATCAACTTTATTATGTTGATGTATCACATCGACAGATTCCATAACTTCTGCCTTGATTTTTTCAAATAAATTCTCTCTTGCTTTACCGGCAGTTTTTCCCTTTCTTAGTATCATCAAACAGTGATTTTTTGATACTGAATAAATCCAGCTTTTGAAATTTGAGATCTCCTGAACTTTCAGGTCTTCTATGAGATTTTCAAATATCTGCATAACAGCGTCCTTGCTGTCTTCTTCATTTTTCAGGTATTTCATACAAACGCCAAAGATAAGATGAGTATATCTTTCGAAAAGTTCGCCGATGTAGTCAGTATCATTTGATTTTTTATAAGCAATAAGCAATTCCGTATCAGAGAAGGATTTGATGTTGTGATTTGACCTGAATTTTCTCTTGATTTTGAGGAACATTTGGATCGGACTTTTTTATTCAGTTACAAACTTTGTACCAAGAGCGAACGAGAAAAAAATGTTTAATAATAAGCTAAATATTTATTACTTTTGTAATAAAAAATAAATATTATGATTTCAAAACCTATAGAAATAAAAGCAATAAAAAAATACATTGTAAGTATTAAATATTCTGATGGTACAAAAGGAGAAATTGATTTATCACATTTAGCACATCAAGGTATCTTTAATGCCTGGGAAAATAATGATTTGTTTTATAAGGTTTATATTGACAAAGAGACTGATGCGATTGCATGGAATAAAGATATTGAATTATGTCCGGATGCTTTGTATTTAAAATTAAGTAATTTGTCTTTTGATGAATGGAAAAATAAAGAACTGACATATGCCACAGATTAGCAGATTTTTAGGTATAATAATCTCAATGTATTTTGACGATCATAATCCACCGCATTTTCATGCACAATATAACAAATAATGAATTACTCCAAAACAGTTTTTCTTTTTCTTTTCATTTTCCTGCTGATAGCTGTGAGTTATAGTGGAATAAGCCAGATTGTTTTAAATCCTGAAAATAATTATCGAAAACTTCGGTTACAACCTGAAGTTGAAGTTTTACCTTATCTGACTTCCGAAGAAAAGTTACAGGATTGTTTTCAAACGTTTGATTACTGGAATGAAAATGATTTTTGGGAAGAAATAGGACCCATTACTTCTTCAATGTATAATACAGCCGATGTGGGCAGGTTATCTTGTATTGAAATTGACCCGGTTAATGATAGCATAATCCTTGCCGGATCACCCAATGGAGGATTATATTATACCCTGAATAAAGGTAATACCTGGATAAATGCAGGACTCGACAGACCCAAAGAAGTGCATGGACTGGATATGCTTACCCCGGGAATAGCTTCAATATTAATTATTCATGAAAATGAGAAAACGTTTTGGATTGTAGCAACGGGAGATAAAGATCATACATTCAGTTATAGCAGAGGGGTCATCAGGTCAACAGACTATGGAAATAGCTGGCATTCACTCAACGGTATTGAACCCGATAATTTGCCGGGAAACTGGTATTATATTCGCAAGTTGGTAAAACATCCTGATAACCCTAATATATTATTTGCTGCCACATCGAGAGGAGTTTACAAAACTACAAATGCATTGACAGAAAATCCAAACAATGTTCAATGGATAAAGATTATTGAAGATTCTGTTTCGAACGGTGAGGGCTTTTTTGATATAGAATTTCATAAAACCCAATCAAATACAATTATAATTTCAAAAGAATACAGAGAATTAAATAGCATTAATGGGGACGAAATTATATGGAGTAATGATGGGGGAGAAAACTGGATGCCTATGCCCGGTTTAAGTGATGTATTGCCTGTCGGTAATCAGTTTAATTATTTTTTATCCCTGCTCGAACTAACTCAGGCAAATAGTAACATTATGTATGTTTATTTAAAAGGGAGAAACACTAACAATAAAAAATATGTTTATTATAATGATTTTTGGAAATACATATTTAGTGAAAACGAGTGGGTACATTTGAACCCGATACCCTATGAAGCAGGAAATGGCAGAAACGGTTTTGCTGTTTCTCCTGTGGACGAAAATTTGGTTTATTGCGCAACAGTTCCAACTTATGTTTCCACTGATGGAGGGTATTCCTGGAAATACGATAATGATTCGGTACTGATTAACGGAGGTATAAAATTATGCCCTCATATTGATATACAGGAATTCAGGTTTAATCAGGATGGAACTGAATTATGGGCAGCCTCTGACGGTGGCCCTTATTTAAAAGCATTACCGGATACAAACTGGATTAATAAAGTCAATAATATTGGCGTTGCCAAGATTCTCAAATTTGACCAAAGTGAAATTGATCCGGATTATTATTTATTTGGTGGATGGGATGTAGGTTCACAATTATTTAATAAAAGCCAGAATCTTTGGACACAAAAAGGTGTATTTCCATCGGATGGATTTGGATGTGCTTTTGACGATGCAGAAACCGGTACTTTTTACATCGCCAATTATGCTTATGATCATAATGAAATAAGCAGGTTTAAAAACTGGAATGAACAAATGAGTTTAAATTATGGTAATTTTTGGAATGCGAATATTGAAGTAAATCCGGTTAATCATAAAATTGTCTATTTGTCATTAGGGGATAAAATTGCCCGTTCACTTGATCAGGGAGAAACCTGGGATATTCTCGTTACCCCTGATGAATTAGGATTAACATCAGAAAATTATATTTTATGGGATATGCATGTTGCTGAAGGAAATGGTGATTATTTGTACCTCACAGTGTTCGGGATTGATAATAAGGTTTTTTCCTACATTTTTAAAACCATAAATGCGAATTCTGAACCCGGATCTGTTGAATGGATGGAAATTACTCCTGAACCAACCCCTGCAGCATGGCTAAGTGGTATTGAGGTGGATTATGAAAATCCGGATAAAATTTGGGCATCTTTCAACATCATAGATGGATCGAAAATAATGGAATTTGATGGGGAAGCCTGGACAGATATTACCGGTAATTTACAGTCATACAGCACAGGTATTCACTCAATCGCTTATCTGAATGAAACCAATGGTGCCTTATTTGCAGGAAGCTCTGTTGGGATTTTTTACCGACCTGATACTTTAAGCGACTGGATACTGTATAAACCTGGATTGCCCAACCTTGTACCGGTTGATATAAAAATAAATTATAACAGCGGGAAAATTGTAACCGGATTAAATGGAAGAGGATTATGGGAAACTGATCTGCCATTGGGCTACATGGTACCCGAACCTATAACAAATTCTTTTTCGAATATAAAGATTTGTCCAAATCCGGTAAATGAAAGGTTAATAGTTTCAGGTTCAATTTTTAAAATCAATGGAGAAAAGCTCATAAGAATATACAATGCGCTGGGATTGAAGGTGGAGGAAATTATTGTATCCGAAGCAACTGAATCTATTATTTTAAATGTACAGGGATGGGAAAAAGGAATGTATGTAATGGTGATACATAATGATAAAGGTGTTTTGGGGAGATGTAAATTTATTCGCTCTTTATAAAAGCCATTCCGGATAATTATCTACATAAATTATCTAAACAGCAAGGTTTAGGGATTTATTTTCAAAACTTCAAACCTTAGTAGAAAGATACAGTAATAGCCACCTCAACCTTATTACCTTATTCATGTGAGGACAAAATAAGGTAATAAGGTTTTATTTGGGGGCTGAATCCATTTACTAAGGTTGAACGAATTTGAATAAGGTTTCCATGTTTTTCTGATTATTAGAAGTTAAAAAAATGCCACAAAAACACAATCCCGAATACCGATATTTATCGTTATCGGAACAAAAACACAAAGATTCACTAAGTCGCAGATAATTAGCAGCTTAATATTATAACACAGCAAAACGTTACAATCAGCACATTTTTTTATTCCCATAGGGAATTCCTGTTTGTAACCCTGTGCGGAAGCGCAGGGAGACTAACAAATATAGTATAAAATCCCGTAGGGATGACCTATCTTGATTATAAAACTCAAATAAATTCTTTTCATCATAATCAACTTCTAACGTGTCAAGTTTATTTCTATCAAAATTTTTAAAATAATTATGGAATCTCAGATTTTGACGCATCCTAATTATGAAAACAAATTTTATTAACCTTTTAAAAATAATGGTATGAAAATTAAAAAATCAAAAAAAGCGAACCTCGAGAAGAAATGGGGAATTTACTTTCAAATCGGATTAGTTGTCAGCCTGTCGCTCGTATTGCTGGCATTTGAATGGACAACAGTTGAATCGGGAAAAATCGATTTAAAATTTAACAGAGACATCTTGATAGAAGATGATTTATCGGAAATTACCATTCATAAGAAAAAGCCTGAAATGCCCAAACCTAAAATTGTTCAGATAATTGATATTGTTGATGATGAGACAGAAATTGATGATGAAATTTTTGAGATAGATGCGGAAGTAACTGAAGATACTAAAAATGATATCAATATTCAACCTGAATTTGAATACGAAGAAGAGGTGGATGAAGCAGCGATTTTTAAAGTTGTGGAAAAAATGCCTGAATTTCCCGGAGGAGTTAGGGCAATGCGGGAGTTTTTAGCTGATAATCTTAAATATCCTCAAATTGCAAGAGAAGCAGGTATCCAAGGTCCTGTATATATTTATTTTGTAGTATGGAAAGATGGCTCTATTAGAAATGTTTCAGTGAAACGCGGTATCGGTGGTGGCTGTGATGAAGAAGCAGTCAGGGTTGTAAAATCCATGCCTGTTTGGAATCCTGGTTTCCAGAGAAATATTTCTGTTAATGTTGAATGTGTTTTACCTATAAAATTTAAGTTGAATTAAAAATTATATTAAAATGAAAACAACAGTTTTAAAAAGCAAAATTGTCAATATTGGATTTCTGCTAATTATAGTATTAATATCCTATAAAGTTTTTTCACAGGAAAAAGTTAATGAAGACAAAACCCTCTCTCCTTATTTCTTTATACAAACCGATAATCCCCAAGTTGATCAACTACCCTTAAAGTCAACTTTTGCTAAAGTTAACATTGCCGGAGTTATCGCAGATGTAAGGATTACACAGGTTTATAAAAATGAAGGGACATGCCCGATTGAAGCTATTTATGTCTTCCCTGGTTCAACACGCGCAGCAGTCTATGGAATGAAAATGACCATTGACGAAAGAACACTAATTGCGAAAATTGAAGAAAGGGAAAAAGCGAGGCAGGATTATGAAGATGCAAAGCAGCAGGGGAAAAGCGCATCTTTACTCGAACAACAGCGACCCAATGTTTTCCAGATGAGTGTGGCAAATATTATGCCCGGTGATGAGATCGAAGTTGAATTGAATTATACGGAATTGCTGATCCCTGATGAAGGTGTTTATGAATTTGTTTATCCGATTGTGGTAGGACCAAGGTATTCAAATACACCTGAAGACCTTGCCAGTACCGATGAGATGTGGGTTTCAAATCCTTATACGCACGAAGGCGAGCAACCATTTTATACTTATGATATTTCCATTTATCTTGCCGCAGGACTTCCTATAAACGGTGTGGTTTGTACTTCGCATGATGTTGATGTTAATTTTATGAGAAAAGATAAAGTTATTATTGATTTGAAAGATTCGGAAAAGCATGGAGGTAATCGCGATTTTATTTTGAAATACCGACTCAAAGGAGATAGGATTAAAACAGGTATTCTGCTGTTCGAAGGCGAAAAGGAAAACTTTTTTCTTGCAATGATCCAACCACCTAAGCAGGTAAAACCTGAGAATATCCCTCCGCGTGAGTATGTGTTTATTGTTGATGTTTCGGGTTCCATGTCAGGGTATCCGCTTGATATTTCCAAAAAACTTTTAAAAGACCTGATTGGAAATCTGAAACCGTCGGATAAATTCAATGTGTTGTTGTTCGCAGGTGCCTCAAATATTTTATCACAAAGATCGCTGGATGCAAATGAATCAAATATCAGGAGAGCCATTAATTTTATCGATAGGCAGCAGGGTGGGGGAGTAACCGAGTTGCTGCCAGCTTTACGACGGGCTTTGTCGCTGCAGGGAACGGAAAATTATGCAAGGACTTTTATTATTGCAACCGACGGATATGTAACAGTTGAAAAGAAGGCTTTTGATTTGATAAGGGATAACCTGGGAAAAGCAAATTTTTTCACTTTCGGCATCGGGTCTTCGGTTGATCGCTATATTATTGAAGGCATGGCTCATTTGGGAAAGGGAATTCCGTATGTTATTACGAAGCAAAGTGAGGCAAAGGTAATGGCTGATAAGTTCAGGAAATATGTTGAGAATCCGGTTATGACAAATATCAGAGTGAAATACCAGGGATTTGATGTTTATGATATTGAACCGGCAGAAGTGCCGGATGTTTTTTCAGAACGACCTGTTTTGATTTTTGGCAAATGGAAAGGAAATCCCGAAGGAACAATTGAGCTAACCGGTAATTCAGGGAATACTTACATTCACGAGAAACTGGACGTAAAAAAATTCAAGGCTGAGACTTCAAATTCAGGTATCAGGTATTTGTGGGTTCGCGAAAGGATAAGGATGCTGGATGATTATGCAAACCTGGAACAAAATGACACGCTTGTCGGGGAGATTACTCAATTGGGTTTAAAATATAATCTGCTCACTGCTTATACTTCTTTTATTGCAATAGATACGGAAGTCAGAAATACAGATGGTAAAACTACCACTGTTAAACAGCCGTTGCCATTGCCGCAAGGTGTAAGTGATAAAGCTATTGCTGGTTCACAATATTATAATGGTGGTTTGGGCATTAATTCGGCAAGAGCAACGCAATGTAAAAAAAGTAAAGGTGAATTGTCAGCCGTGATACAAGAATCTAATCTTGAACTTTTATCAGATGAAGAAGTTGAGGAAACCATGTTGTTTGCGTTAGTGGAAACCATGCCTGAATTTATTGGAGGAGAAAAAGCCTTACAAGAATTTTTAAAGAAAAATATTGTTTTTCCTGAAGATGCGAAGCAAAAAGGGATATCGGGAACGGTATATGTTGAATTTATTATTGATACTGATGGTTCGGTTAAGGATATAAAAATTATGAGAGGTATTTATCCTTCATTAAACAATGAAGCGATTAGAGTTATTAAACTTACGAATGGAAAATGGAAGCCCGGTGAACAAAGAGGAAAACCTGTTAAAGTTAAAATGACATTACCGGTTAGATTTGAAATATGACTTTAGTGCAAATAAAAATTCAAATAAAATATTTATATATTTAAAATACATCTATTTTTGTGAATTAATAAAAAAATTTCTATGAAACCTACACATATTGAGCATATTGGTATTGCAGTTAAAAGCTTGGATGAATCAATTCCATTTTATGAAAAAGTACTTGGTTTAAAATGCTATGCTGTTGAAGAAGTGAAAGACCAAAAAGTCAAAACTGCCTTTTTTATGGTTGGACAAACAAAAATTGAATTATTGGAATCAACGGATACTGAAGGACCTATTGGGAAATTTCTTGAAAAAAAGGGAGAAGGTATTCATCATATTGCATTTGCAATGGAAAATGTTGGGCAGGCTTTAAAAGAGGCAGAAGAAAAAGGAGTGAAATTAATTGATAATACTCCCCGTAAAGGCGCCGAAGGGCTTAACATTGGTTTTCTTCATCCAAAATCAACTCATGGAGTTTTAATGGAGTTTTGCGGAAAGAAATAATCTTGAACAGAAAAAGCAGAAAAAATGAATAATCAGGAAAAAATTCGCCATCTGGTTCAACTAAGGGAGAAAGCCAGGCTTGGTGGTGGTGAGAAAAGAATTGAATCACAACATAAAAAGGGGAAATACACGGCTCGTGAAAGAATTGAGATGATCCTCGATGAAGGCAGCTTTGAAGAGTTCGACATGTTTGTTACTCACCGAAGCCATGATTTCGGACTGGAAAAACAGCATTATTTATCCGATGGGGTGATTACAGGACATGGCACTATTGATGGGCGGATTGTTTATATATTCTCCCAGGATTTTACAGTTTTTGGCGGTTCGCTTTCAGAAACTTTTGCGCAAAAGGTTTGTAAGGTAATGGACCAGGCAATGAAAGTCGGTGCTCCTTTAATCGGCATAAATGATAGTGGTGGTGCCCGTATTCAGGAAGGAGTGAAAAGTCTGGCGGGTTATGCTGAGATATTCCAGCGAAATATTATGGCATCAGGTGTTATTCCGCAAATATCGGCAGTTTTTGGACCTTGCGCCGGTGGTGCCGTTTATTCACCTGCTTTAACAGATGTTATCATCATGAGTGATAAAACCAGTTATATGTTTGTTACCGGACCAAGAGTAACAAAAACCGTTACCGGTGAAGATATCTCGAACGAAGACCTTGGAGGGGCAAATGTGCATACTGCAAAATCAGGGGTTGCGCATTTCAGAGCAGAAGACGAAGAGGAAGGATTTTTATTGATAAGGAAGGTTTTAGAGTTCCTGCCACAAAATAATCTTGAAGAACCGCCATTAATCGAATGTACCGATCCTATCGACAGAATGAATGATAGCCTTAATGATATCGTTCCTGAAGATCCGCATCAGCCGTATGATGTTAAGGATGTCATTTATTCCATTGTTGACGATAATGAATTTCTTGAGTTTCACAGGCATTTTGCTAAAAATATCGTTGTCGGCTTTGTCAGGTTCAATGGTATGCCTTGTGGTATTGTAGCTAATCAGCCAAATTTCCTTGCAGGTGTGCTTGATGTTAATTCATCACGAAAAGCAGCACGGTTTGTCAGGTTTTGTGACGCCTTTAATGTACCCATTATTACATTGGTTGATGTGCCTGGTTTTTTACCCGGAAGTGCGCAGGAATATAACGGAATAATTACGCATGGAGCAAAACTAATGTTTGCTTACGGTGAAGCTACGGTTCCTAAAGTAACTATAACTTTAAGAAAATCTTATGGTGGTGCTCACGACGTGATGGGTTCAAAACAGTTACGCGGAGATATAAATTATGCATGGCCTACAGCCGAAATTGCAGTTATGGGCCCGAAAGGTGCAATTGAGGTACTTGAAGCAAAAAATATTGCGAAGATTGAAAACCCCGAAGAAAGGGCAAAATATGTTGCCGAAAAAGAGAATGAATACAGGGAAAAATTTGCCACTCCTTACGAAGCTGCCCGGTATGGCTATATTGATGATGTGATTGAGCCAAGAAATACAAGGTTCAGAATAATAAGGGCTTTAAAAACACTAACAACTAAAAAGGATAAAAATCCACCCAAAAAGCATAGCAACATACCTTTATAAAATTAAATAAAATGATTTTATTGAAACTATCATTCGATTTTTCCGCAATCAATGGATTTGGCTTAACAGTGGCTGTTGTTGGGTATAGTACAGTATTTTTTGCATTAGTGATAATGTATTATGTGTTCAATACTATTCCCAAGCTAATAAACCTGAAAATAAGACAAAAGTTAAGGCGTGAAGGTAAAATAAAAGATGCTGAAGACGACCTGAATATGGTTGGCGAAGAGAACGCAGCTATTAGTATGGCTTTATATCTTTATTTTGATGAACAGCATGATGTGGAAAGCCACAAATTGACAATAAAAAATGTTCAGAAAATATATTCGCCGTGGAGTTCAAAAATATATAGTTTAAATGAATATTTCAGGAAAACAAGTTAAACCATGAAAAAATTCAAGTTTACGATAAAAGGTCATAATTACGATGTTGAAATTTTGAAATTTGAAGACAACATTGCAAATATAGAAGTAAATGGTACTCGTTATGCAGTGGAGGTTCAGGAAGAGATAAAGCAACCCAAAACCCCTGTTCTTATCAGAAAGGAGGTGCCATCTCCAAAAAGAAGTGAAACCAAGATAAAAAAGAATATCGGTGCCACACAGATTAAAGCTCCTTTACCGGGTAATATTTTACAGGTATTTATTAAAACGGGAGATGAAGTAAAACATGGAGATAAGCTTTTGATATACGAAGCTATGAAAATGGAAAATAATATATTGGCTGAAAAGGACGGGAAGATTACTGCATGTAAAGTTCAGCCGGGCGATAATGTTTTGGAAGGTGATGTTTTAATTGAGATATCATGAAAAACCCATTAAGAAGGATTCTGACTGTTTTTGGAATTATTATTATCCTGGCTTTTTTATCCGGATTTATAAAATCTGGTGGTTCTGAGCCAGATAAAGATAAAAAGGAAAAAGTAGAGTTATCAGAGGGACAGTCATCTCAAATATCAAGTTCTTATGATGTTAAAAATAAATCGGATGCCAGCAAAGGTATTCAGCGATTTTTTGATTATACGGGATTTGCTAATGCAACTGCCGGGCATCTTATAATGATAGTTGTAGGATTATTCTTTATTTTTCTTGCTATCCGTTTCGATTATGAACCGCTGCTGCTAATTCCAATTGGTGTGGGAATATTAATCGGTAATATCCCTTTCATGCTAAATGCGGGGTTAAAAATCGGGGTATATGAGGAAGGCAGTGTAATGAATTATTTGTATTATGGCGTAAGAACAGGAATATATCCTCCTTTGATTTTTCTTGGCATAGGTGCCATGACCGATTTTTCGTCCCTGATTTCCAATCCCAGGCTTATGTTGTTGGGAGCGGCTGCCCAGGTAGGAATATTTGTAACTTTTCTTGGGGCACTCGTTCTTGGTTTTTGTCCGGCGGAAGCAGGTGCTATTGGCATCATAGGCGGAGCTGATGGACCTACGGCAATATTTCTTTCATCAAAACTTGCCAACGGACTTAATGTGATTGGCTATACTATTAGCGGAGCTCCTATTTATGTGAAAAATCTGATAGGTCCTATCGCTATTGCGGCTTATTCGTATATGGCATTGGTGCCGGTTATTCAGCCGCCTATAATGAAACTTCTGACAAACAAAAGGGAGAGAATGATCAGAATGAAACCTACCAGGTCCGTTACAAAGCTTGAGAAAATTTTATTCCCGATTATAGGTCTTTTGTTAACAGCATTCATTTCACCCAGTTCATTACCTTTGCTGGGTATGCTTTTCTTTGGTAACATATTAAAGGAAAGTGGTGTTACCCGCCGGTTGGCAGAAACATCCAGAAATGCACTTATTAATATTGTTACAATTGTACTTGGTCTTACGGTCGGAGCATCTACACAGGCTGACGTGTTTTTAACAGAGGAATCAATTTTGATATTTGTTCTTGGCGCACTATCGTTTATGGTGGCAACTGCCGGAGGGATTATTTTTGCCAAAGTAATGAATCTATTCCTGTCAAAAGAGAATAAAATAAACCCATTAGTGGGTGCAGCGGGTGTTTCGGCAGTTCCTGACAGTGCAAGGGTGGTTCAAAATATAGGTTTGAGGGCAGATCCGTCAAATCATCTTCTTATGCACGCAATGGCTCCCAATGTAGCCGGAGTTATTGGCTCTGCTATTGCAGCAGGTATTTTACTTAGCTTTTTACTTTAGCATTTAACTTATAACAAATAACTTTAGTCACTTTAAAATTAGTATATATGTTAATCGTAGGTATATCAGGCGGATCAGGCTCCGGGAAAACAACGGTGGTTAATAAGATCATTGAAAGCCTGCCTGCAAATTCTGTTTCGTTAATGCTTCAGGATGCTTATTATCGTGATAATGGTCATCTTACTGATAAGGAACGGGCAAAGATAAATTTCGACCATCCCTCTTCGATTGAATTCAGTCTATTGGTTAAGCATATCGACATGCTGAGAGAAGGAAAGACTATAGGAATGCCTATTTATTCTTACCTTACCTGTGCGCGTGCAAAAGAAACTATCCCTGTTAAACCTAAAAAAGTGGTTATTGTTGAAGGTATTTTGATTCTTACAAATCCACGGCTCAGAAAAAGGCTTGACATTAAAGTTTATGTTGACGCCGACCCTGATGACCGGTTAATGAGAATTATCCGGAGGGATATTGAGGAGAGGGGACGTTCGTTCAAAGAAGTTCTTGATCATTACGAAAGGTTTGTAAAATCGATGCATTTATTATTTATTGAACCTAATAAACGATATGCTGATATCATTATACCCCAGGGAGGGAAAAATCAGATTGCAATTGATATTTTAACATCAAGGATTAAGGAAAATTTGAACGAGGGGAAGTGAGGTTCGGTTTACTGTTTCTGTTTTCAGTTTCGATTTTTTATTTTTATCTTGGTTCTGGGTTCTTGATTCACCACCCTTTTAGGATATTGTGTTAAAATCCAAATTATTTTATATTTATATAAAAAAAGTCAGCAGTCCAAATTAACGGGCTGCTGACTTTTGACTGCATATTGCCGACTATAATTTATTTATCATCCTTAACTTCTTCAAAGTCCACGTCGGTTACTTCATCATCTTTTTGTGATGCTTCCTGTCCGCCTTCGTTTCCGTCAGGCTGCGATTGCTGTCCGGCTTGTGGTCCTCCGGCTTGCTGAGAAGCAGCATACATATCCTGGCTCGCTGCCTGCCATGCTGTATTCAATTCATTCATCGATTTGTCGATTCCTGCCAGGTCTTTGTTTTTATGCGCTTCTTTCAACTCATTTAATGCTTTGTCAATCGGAGCTTTTTTCTCAGCAGGTATTTTATCGCCATATTCTTTCAACTGTTTTTCAGTTTGGAATATCAAAGCATCTGCATTATTTAATTTGTCTATCTCTTCTTTTTGCTTCTTATCGGCTTCAGCATTAGATGCAGCTTCATCTTTCATTTTTTGAATTTCTGCGTCAGTTATACCTGATGAGGCTTCAATCCTGATGTTCTGAGATTTGCCGGTAGCTTTATCTTTTGCCGTAACATTCAGAATGCCGTTAGCATCAATATCGAAGATAACTTCGATTTGCGGTATGCCTCTCATAGATGGAGGAATTCCGTCAAGATGGAACCTTCCGATACTCTTGTTTTGATTAGCCATCGGACGTTCACCCTGAAGCACATGAATCTCAACAGAAGTTTGATTATCAGCCGCAGTTGAAAATGTTTCTGATTTTTTAGTCGGGATAGTAGTGTTTGCTTCTATAAGTTTGGTCATCACACCTCCAAGAGTTTCAATACCCATTGAAAGAGGAGTAACATCCAGCAGAAGC
>Ga0255365_10206_pt2 | contig 15075 bp, 17 predicted proteins | sample ANMaggSeSYBR01J3_FD_182089 | JGI IMG/M metagenome (GOLD analysis project Ga0255365, IMG submission 182089) | Sediment cell enrichment communities from methane seep in Santa Monica Basin, California, United Staets - ANME aggregate JGI... | ecosystem: Environmental > Aquatic > Marine > Cold seeps >... | reverse complement strand
CTCCCATTGATCATCTGGCAGTTAGGTGGTATAATATGAGCGACGCAAAGAACACAACACCAAGTGTTGTAACAGACCCTGCAGATTTCAATGAGGTTCTTGAGAAGCTCAATTTGATCGACGAGAAGATCGAATTCGTAAACAGTGAGATCGCACAGAGGATCGGAAAGAAATTAGGTAGGGATATGGGTATACTGTACGGAGCAGTAGCTGGTATATTGATATTCTTGATCTACATTTCACTCTCTCCTATACTCATCTGATAAGAGGTAATAACATGTTTAAATTTGACAAGAAACAGGAAGTATTCGAGGTTGGCGGCGTCAAGTTCGGCGGTCAGCCCGGGCAGTACCCAACAATTCTGATCGGTTCAATGTTCTACAACAGACACAAGATCGTGACCGATGAAGATGAGGGAGTTTTCGACAAGGAAGCAGCAGACAATCTCTGGAACCACATGCTTGAGATGACCGATGTAACAGGTAATCCATGCGTTAACCAGATCGTCGGTGAAACACCACAGGCTATCAAGAAATACATCGATTGGTTCGTTGCAGAAGATGACAAGACACCTTTCCTTATCGACTCATCCGCAGGCGAAGTACGTGCTGCAGCAGCAGAATACGTGACAGAGATCGGTGTAGCTGACAGGGCTATCTACAACTCTATCAACGGTAGTATCCACGACGATGAGGTCGAAGCTATCAGAAAGAGTGATATCAATGCTTCAATCGTCCTTGCGTTCAACGCAACAGACCCAACCGTAAAAGGAAAGCTTGAGGTTCTTGAGACCGGTGGTCCAGGTCAGACCATGGGTATGCTCGACATCGCAAAGGACTGTGGCATCACAAAACCACTCGTCGATGTAGCTGCAACTCCACTCGGAGCAGGTGCTGGTGCATCCATGAGAGCAGTAATCGCTGTAAAGGGTCACTTCGGTCTCCCTGTAGGTGGCGGATACCACAACCTTGCTTCTGCATGGGACTGGATGAAGGACTACAAGAAGGGCTTCGAAACAAAGGAACAGCGCAAGGCAGTTTACATGCCAGCAGATATCGGAACGAACCTTGTCCCACAGACACTCGGTTCTAACTTCCAGCTGTTCGGTCCTATCGAGAACACTGACACAGTCTACCCTGCAACCGCAATGGTAGATATCATCCTTGCAGAGACCGCAAAAGAACTCGGTCTTGAGATTATGGATGAGAACCACCCAATCAACAAGCTGGTCTAAACAACCAGCTTTTCATTTTCTTTTTTTTAACTTATTTCTAATTTCCTGATCAGTATTTTGGTTTCCTCTTCTGGTTCATAAAGTTGTAAAACTCCAAAAGTAATATTCCTGCATAAATGATCTTCTTTAGAAAAATAGTGACGGAAGTGGCATTTTATTTATACGGTGGGTTCAAATTACGCTTTATGAATCAAAAAAATTATCCTGCACTCATTTTTGCCATCATAATATGTCTTGCAATTATACTGTTACTTGGCCTATTGTTATTTGGGAGATAATTGACATGGCAGAAAAATAAAATTCGAAACGGAAGTCTCAATATTCATTAGCCTACAGACACTCGGTCTTGATATCATGGATGGGAACAACTCACTCAACAAGCTGATCTAAACAAGAAGCTTCTCATTTTTTAAAACCCCGCATGCTTTGTTCAAGAGCAGCATGCATGTAAAAAAGTGAGAATTAAGGTAGATCCTTGATCATCTCAAAAAAAGCTTTGTTCAATGTAGAATTGAGGTCAATGCCCAGTTCCTCTACGGTATATCCAAAAGCAAGCCCTAACAATTGTGTGTAATGTAGCACCGGTATTGAATGCTCTGTGCCATCTCTTTCATTAAGGTCGGTCTGTCCCACATCAAGCTGCATATGGCAGAACGGGCATGCATTGACAATACAATCAACCCCTGCTGCTTCTATCATTGACAATTTATGTTCTGTGAGAGCAAGGGCTTCATCGCTCAAGGCAGACCTGACCCCTCCGCCAGCACCACAACATTCCATCTTATCTGGATAATCCACACTTACTGCCCCTGTGGCCTCGACAAGCTCATCAAAGAATGAAGGCCTTTCCACATTCATGCCTGCTCGTCCCTTTGAAGGCTTCAGCAGGTGGCAGCCATAATGGACAGCTACCCTGATCTCCAGGGGGTTTGTGACAAGCTCACGTATATTCTCGGGCTCTATTTCCTGATATAAGAACTCCGTAATATGGCGGATATCCTGTGTACCTTTAAATTCTCTGTCTACGGCTGCAAGGTGGGAATTAACACTTTCCTTAAGGTCCTCGTCAGCTTTCAATTCATTATTTGCATCGGCAAGGGACCCATAACATCCATTACAGATAGTAAGCATGTCACGTCCAAGATCTTCGGTCAATGTAATATTCCTGCTGGACAGGGCAAGCCATGTGGTCTTATCGAACGACCGAAGAATTCCCGGTGCCGGGCAACATGAAGCCCCTTCAAGATCGACACAATCTATATCCAATTTCTCAAGGCATAGCTTTGTGCTTTTTTCAATACCTGGGTATCGATTAGGGATCACACATCCGAGAAACAGCGACAATTTGTTCATTTCGTGTTCCTTCCTTGCAGATTCACTCATTTGACATCAACTCATCGAATTTACAGTTGGCAAGCAACTTCTTTACTTCACTCAATGCATCCGGGAAACTGTGTACTGTGGGTGGCAAAGCATCCATCCCAAGTGCTTCTCTCTTTGCTTTGTTCTCAGCATTTATGGGCACCGCATGCCCATGCTCGACCAGCAATTTACCCACGGTGCGATGTTCTTTAAGTATGATTCCTTCATGTACTGCTATCGCACGTATCTCAAAAATAGCATCAACAATATCAATTCCCCTCGGGCAACGTTCCTGACAATTATAACATGTTGTACATGTCCAAAGGGTCTCATCAGAAAGCACAGATTCGCCTTTTCGAGCCTTCCTGAGCAAATTCCTTACATTCAGGCTCGTATGCCTTCCAGACGGACAACTGCCGGTACAAACGCCACAATGCATGCATTTGAGAATGTCAGTTCCCGTTTTATCCAGCCTGGATAGAAAAGTTGATCCATTTGTAGCAGACATTAAAATGATTTATCCTTTCATGCCTAATAAAAGATGTCGTTGCATTCTTACAAGCTGGGACTTTATCTCTATGATGTAATTTACTTACGTATCCATACTTAAATTACTTTCAACCCACTCGCTCTATATACTAATAGGAAAAAGACATAATCGTACGTCATGATGGAGACTTGAACAATGCCTGCATATACTGTTACAGAACTGAACAACCTCATCAAGAACACTCTGACTAACAATCCTAAACTTAATCAGATCTGGGTGCAGGGGGAGATCTCCAATCTTACAAAGCATAGTTCAGGGCATTATTATTTTACTGTCAAGGATGGAAAAAGTCAGATAAGCTGTGTCAGCTTCAAGTCTGTGAACCGGAATCTTCGGTTCGAGCTGGAATCATCCATGAAGGTTTTGGTATTCGGTTCAGTTGATGTGTATGTGGTACGCGGGCAGTATCAGCTTTATGTTCAGGACATTCGTCCCGATGGTGTGGGCGAGCTATACAAGGCTTATGAGCAGCTCAAGAACAAGCTTGAAAAAGAAGGTATCTTCAGTGATGTTCACAAAATACCAATACCTGAATATCCTCTGAGGGTCGGAGTTGTAACTTCTCCTACGGGAGCTGCGATACACGATATCCTGAATGTTATCGGGCGCAGGTATCCGGTCAATATCCTATTAAGCCCTACCATTGTTCAGGGTGAGAGGTCTGCGGAAAGTATTGTCAGGTCAATTGAACTGCTTAACCAGACAGATGTTGACGTTATCATTGTGGGAAGGGGTGGCGGTTCCCTTGAAGATCTGTGGGCTTTCAATGAAGAGGTGGTCGCAAGGGCTATCTTCAATTCCGAAAAACCGATAGTTTCTGCTGTGGGCCATGAAACGGATTTTACCATTGCTGATTTTACTGCTGACATGCGTGCTCCGACCCCCTCTGCTGCGGCAGAACTTGTAGTGCCGGATCAGAAAGGGGTAAAAAGGCATCTTGCAACATTGTCCTCCCGATTGGAGAATAAGGTGGGGCATGTTATTTCAGAAGGTAAAGGTCGGCTGGAAAATGCCCGGAAGAAACTGGAGCCACAACATATAATGGATATGCTGATGCAGGATTCACAGTATCTGGATGAGCTTACAATGAAACTTGCCTCTTCCATGGGGAAGACAATAGAGAATAAAGCGTTCGAACTTAAATTCCATTCGTCCAGGCTCAATGCGGTAAGTCCCCTGAACACGATCATAAGAGGGTATAGTATAGCTTTAGATCCTGAAAAGAAGGTATCTATCTCAAGTGTCAGCGAGCTGAAGGAGAAAGCGCAACTGGATGTTATTGTCAATGACGGGATATTTGAGTGTAAGGTTGAAAATATAATCCATGACAGGAAGAAATACCTGCATTACGAAGGGTGATAATATGGGAACTACAAAGAAGACCAAGTCTGAAAAAGAGGCGACAGAAAAAGAACAGACCTTCGAAGCCTCTCTGGAGGAGTTAGAACGTCTCGTGGATCAGCTTGAAAGAGGGCAGCTTACACTTGATGAAAGTATTGAGACCTTTGAGGAAGGTATGAAACTGGCGCTGCTTTGTAATCAGAAGATCGAGGATTCTGAGAAGAAGGTCGAGGTTCTGATGGAAAGGAGCGGAAAGCTTGTAACAGGGCCATTCAATGGGTCCGATCAGTGAGAAGTTTTTGCAATATATCGTGTTACTGGCAGTATTGGTGGTGACACGGGTGTGCTGAACTCGAGAAAGTATAAGTAATCCTTATGCATATAGAAAATTATAATGTCCGAACTTCAGAATTTGCCGTGTTGTATTGAGGGACTTGATGAGATACTTGGTGGTTTTAGAACCCCCTCGACTATCCTTGTTGCCGGTACAGCCGGGGTCGGTAAGACCACAATGGCACTTCAAATGCTTTCAAATGCCGCAAAGAACGGGGAGAAAGTGCTGTACGTACCGCTTACAACAGAGACATCTGAAAGATTAGAGAAATTGCAGTCTGTTTTCCCGTTCCTCTTCGAGAATGTCAGTATCCATCCTTTGAGCAGACAGGCTGCTGAAAAGGACCCACTGAGCACGTTGATCGAAATGGGGAATGTTATCACCTCAGAAAATCCTGATCGCATCGTCATTGATCCTATAACTCCTATGGGATTTGGTTTTGTTGAACAGGAAAGAAGGCGCTTTTTCTATACGCTTGACTCCATGCTCAAGGAATCGAACGCTCTTGTGCTGCTGACAGGTGAACTTCTGGAAGAACAGATACATGGGTCTGTGGTAAGTCATCTTACTGATGGTATCATTTACCTGTCAAAAGAGAATTCCGGTTATCATACTGCACATAAAATGAGAGTTATTAAGATGCTGGGACTCGATCTCCAAAAGAGGGGGATAAGCACTGCCAGGGATTACAGTTATGATGTAAGTTCTGAAGGGTTCGTCGTCTATCCCCGCCTGGTAAGTTCTAAAGTTGATGGGGCAGCTGAAATAAAGATAAGGTCTGGAATGGACAATCTCGATCTTATGCTCTACGGGGGCATAATTGCAGGGAGCAGTATACTCATTGCAGGTGAGCCTGGCTCGGGTAAGTCGATCTTCGCATGGAATTTCATGATGGAGGGTCTCATCAATGGCGAAAATGGGGTGATCATATCCTACGGTGAAAGGCCGGAACAGATCATCAGGGAAGCGGCAAAGTTCAGCTGGGATATGCAAAAGTATGTCGATTCCGGGCAATTACGGTTCATTCATTCCAATCCTGAGGAAATTCATCCTGCGGAACATGCAATAAGACTAAAGGAACTCATAGATGAACTTGGTATTACGCGCATTGTCCTGGACGGCCTTGTCAATCTGGAGATCACCTTCCCTGATGATATCAAACTTCGCGGATACCTGCTTAGCCTTACAAATTATCTCAACAGTATGGGCGTATCCTCAGTTTTTACAACAGAACTGGAACCGCAGACGGGCAGGATCATGAGCAATGATGCATCATTTATCATGGACACTGTGATAACCCTTACGCAGATACTCTGTTCCAATGAGTTCAAAAGGTATCTGAGGATACTGAAATCCAAAGGTTCTCGCCATGGTCTGATCATGCGGGAATACACGATCTCTGATACTGGCATCAAGCTTCAGTGTGATGTGTTGCCTTGAACGGCAGGATTGTAAAAAAAGGATATAAAAGCAGCATAAATACTACTTTCATTTTTATATTGATAGTACGGTCCTTGCGACCGTTGTGCCAATTTCTGTGAGTTTGTAAACTCCACTTTCCTCAACGATAAGCTCTTTTGCGGTGAGTTCTTCGAGTATCTTATCCGCAGATATTTTTGCAATATGCATGTTCTTAGCGATGCGTGCTCCTTCCAACTGTCCTCTGGATTCGAGTAAGGCCAATAATTTCTGTCTGTTCTTGTTTCCGGTAACAAAACCCATTAATTCTTCCATTTTCTCACCATATACAGTTTACTACTACATCGTATAACTATATTCGTACAGTTGTTCTTCCATTGTTGCATGCCGTGATAGGAATACTTTTATTACCTGTAAAGCATATCTATGCGTGGCGGGCTAGTCTGGGTAGGCCGGCGTTACCTGTAACCCGAAATCGCCGATATGCGGGAGACGAAGCCAAAAGAAGTTGTTTTGATCATATCCAAACCTGTGATCTCAACGTAGAAGCCCCGTCCTGCTTGGATGATGTTGGTAGGAGGACCAATTGGAGAATTGGTTCACCTATCTTTGCAGTGGGAACCAGTCGAGGCCCGGAAGGGAGCAGACCTACCATTGACATTTGTCGCTTGGAGGGCTGCGGGGTGGAGGAGAGGTCACAGATCATTTGGGTCTGTGATGTTCAGCAACTCGCGGTATGCCCGCCACTTTGCACTTCTTACAAAAAGCCTTAAATAATGCTATTGCCTTTATGGAATCGCATTGGCGTGAAAATAACTCTTAATGACGAGATAGCCAAGCCCGGTATGGCGCAGGATTGCTAATCCTGTGGTGCCCGGCACCTCGGGGGTTCGAATCCCCCTCTCGTCGTCCTTTTATATCTTTGTTGACTATGCTTTTTTTAATTATGATCTAACACGGAATGGTAGGCTGATATAATGGTCGATGGTAAACTGATAATCCCTGTGCTCAATGAAGTGCCTGTGAATAAAAAGGGCCATACGTCTGATGGTTGTGGCGGTTGTTCAGGTGGTACTTGTGGTGCATTCGGAATACGTGCAGGTTCTGAAAAGAAAGAAGTACTCAGGAACATCCTTATCTTCGCAATAATGGGAATTGGGATGCTCGTTGGAGTATATCTTATTGTTAAACTGCTGAACCTGGTTGCCGGGAACTGAACAGCTTATTCTTTTAGATGGTATGGTATCCTCACTTCTTGCCCGCACTTAAGGCATGTTATGGTCATATACCTTCCATGAAGTCTTACTCTTGAGCTACTTCCGGGAACAAGGTATGAGCTACATCCTCTGCACATCTTACGTTTAAGGGAAGCTGGGAATCGCAATCGATATTTCATGCCGATACGTCTTGCCAGCTGTACATATCTGTCGCTTCTTTCAGGGTTGGAACTGTATTCCTCGGCTGCCAGTTTGAACAGGCGCTCGATCCTCTCAGTTGCCACATCTTTTATAATATTTTTTTGCTTCTTTTTCATTCGGGACATGTACATATTACCTATTGTGTATACGCATGATCATTTTAAAGAATTATAACTTCGATGTTAGGATCCTTTGCATTGATGAGCTCTTTGAACTTCTGTGGGTTTGCATCAGTACCTTCAACAAGGCCATAATGCATGGGAATTGCAACCTTTGGTCCTATGGTTATGGCCGCTTCTGCTGCCTCTTCTTCACTCATAGTGAAATCTGCACTTATGGGCAGAAGGGCCACATCTGTATGTATCTCGGCCATTTCGGGGATCAGGTCTGAATCTCCGGCATGATATATCCTTATGCCTTCAAGTTCGACTATATAGCCTACGCCTTCTCCTCGGAGATGGTTTGGTTTATTCAGATTGTAGGAAGGCACTACCTCTATATTCACTCCTTTTATTGCCAGATCTCCTGTGAGTTCATCTCCTTCGATGATCCTGCGTGCATCGCCTTTGAACTCTAATGACATCTTTTCCGGGATCAATGTCGTTGTCATGCTTCCGCGGACCGCCCGTATGGAAGCTGGGTCACAATGGTCGAAATGTTCGTGTGTCAGAAGTATGATGTCAGCTTCATCTTCAGGGCCTATCTCAGCTGGAACTGCATATGGGTCAATGTATATCACTGTTTTCTGCCCGCGCAATATGAATCCGGCATGGCCTAGCCATTCTATTGATACATTACCAATTGTTGTGCTTTTCATGGTCTGGTCTCCTGAAACGTTCTGTCATATATGCACCTTCTGAACTTATGCTGGCATTAATGGTACAATATATCTTAAAACTGCCGAATTCCCTAAAATATATATCTTATTTCCATGTGGTAATTTTTTACAAACACCACTGATAATATTTATATAGAAGAGGTTGTGTATATACAAATAGATGTGTTGTATATGCAAATTTTTACATAATGCTTAAAATAATCACGGCACAATCGAAAAACAGGAAGGGTCAAATAATGAAGATTAGAGTCGTAAGTTCAAAAGAAGAGATTAAGACGTTAAGCGAAAACGAAGAGATCGTCCACCTTGCATTCAGACCATCAAACACGGATATCTTCGAACTTGTTAAAAAATGCCCAAGTGTCAAAGCACTTCACATTCCAAGTTCATACAAGAAGACAATATCCAAATCTGCAAAGATGTATCTTGAAATGCAGGACATAAACCTTCTCGAAGGCGATGTATGGGGCCACAGAAAGGATATCAACGAATATTCCGAAGTCTCTCAGGGCGTCTATGATCGAATAAAGGAGTACCGCGACGAAGGTATCTCTGAAGAAGAGATCAATGAGAAGATGGTCAGAGAAACCAGGCTTAGCCCGGATTTCATTGAATTCCTGATGAAGCAGTAATTTACTGCACTTGAAAAACGAAAAAACGAAACCCTAAGAAGAAGGTCGGTATTTATACCGACCTCTCCCCACACTTTTTACATTTATTATTTTTACTGATAATTCATCAAATATCTGAAGTGCCAGTTCACGTGACCTCGAACGGTGGCGAGTGCCTGTTCTATATCTAAAATAAGACCTGGTCCTATTCAATAGTTGGGATGGCTACTATTGAAACAACTGCGTGATCAGCTATTTTGAAATGTCTTACTCTATATTTGTCAATTTAATGCCTGCAAGGGATACTGTCAGTACGAATAGCACTAAAGCTCCTAAAAAACCATATCCTTGTGGCTCCATACCCGTTGCGTGAACCATTATAAGAAGCACTACGAATACAACGACCGAACCAATAGCCAGCAAGATTTCCATTGTCTTTTTGTTCATTGTACCTACATTATAAGCCTGATACATCAATGTAACGCCGGTGGAAGAAGGAATATAAGAGAGGACAACAATATCTAAACACAAAATTCAATGGTAAACACATGACAGAATTCGAGAGGGAACTTGTACTATCTTTCAATGCTTTTTTTGAAAATGCTGATGTAAGGGGGATCGCACATAGGCTCAAACAGCACCGATTCACGCCGCAGTTCCTGGATGTACTGGTGGATTCCCTTAACCCGGATTACTACCTGGGCATAGAATGCAAGAGCATTTCTGTGGAAAAAGGTGCAAACGCACTTTATTTTACCCAGCATTTCACAGTTGATAAAAAGGGTGCTCATCAGATAGACCGCATATCTGACTTTCTGAGAAGGTCGGGGCGTACCGGCTATCTCGCGGTAGAATTAAGGATGGGTGCTGGAAAATCCAGAAAAGCACACATAATCCCCTGGGATGAGCTGAGGGAACGGTACCACGATGAAACATCGTTGAAATACACTGTTGAAGAGATACAAACCTATCCTGAGATGGATCGGAAAAAAGGACATTATCTTATCGAACCTGCAAAATGGAGAGGCGGCATAAGAATTCTTGAGTAATGGTAAAAGGTGGCATATAAATGTTGGAAAGAATTCAGGAGATCAGATCAAAAGCTATGGAGTGTTCATCCATAATTAAAGATCAAGGTTCTGTATATGTGGTCTCACATATAGATGCGGATGGGTTGACCTCTGCAGGGATAATATGCAAAGCACTGGGGAGAGCAGGGATCGAACATTCCATCCATTTTGTAAAACAGCTCGACGAGGTTGAGATTGAATCAATAGCGAATTTGAACCCTGAACTTGTCATTTTTACTGACCTTGGAAGCGGAATGATCGACTCTCTCAATGCTCACGGAATAAATGCAGTTATCGCTGATCACCATCAACCAAGGGGCGAAATGGAACATCACCTCAATCCTCATCTTTATGGATTCAATGGCTCATACGAGCTTAGCGGTTCTGGGATGACCTATATCCTGGCAAATGCCCTCGGGGACAATAAAGATCTTGCAGACCTTGCTATAGTGGGCGCAGTAGGGGACCTTCAGCATCTTAAAAAAGGCCATCTTACCGGTCTAAATCGATATATTCTCGAAGAGGGTGCCCAGGCAGGTGTTCTCAGTTTTGAAAAGGACATCATGCTTTTTGGGAAACAGACCCGTCCGGTCTTCAAACTGCTTCAGTATGCGTCAGACCCATATCTGCCCGGACTCACCGGTAATGAAGATGCCTGTATAGGATTTCTTCATGACCTTGGGATGCAATTTGGCGGGGATGAGCGGTGGAGGCGCTGGATCGACATTGAGCAGATGGATAAACAGAAGATCGTATCAGCTCTTGTCCAGTACTGTCTCCGGGCAGGGCTTCCTCCCTACAAGATCGAGCGTTTGATAGGGGAAGTGTATCTGCTCACCAATGAAAAAGAAGGCACTGAGATGAGGGATGCTTCCGAATATTCCACCTTGCTGAATGCAACCGCACGATATGGTCACGCTGATATCGGACTGGCAGTGTGCATGGGTGACAGGGGTGAAGCATACGAATCCGCAAAGAAGCTTTTGAGTGAGCACAGGAAGAACCTTGTCAATGGACTTATGTTCGTCAAAGAGCAAGGCGTGACCCAGCTCGACAATCTTCAGTATTTTGATGCGGGTTCGAGCATACTCGAGACCATCGTGGGCATTATTGCAGGCATGAGCACATCTGTTATAGGTAATCGCAATCTGCCCATAATCGCATTTGCAGACGCAAAGGATGGTGTAAAAGTGTCAGCGCGCGGTACGCAGGACCTAATCCGCAGGGGGCTTAATCTCTCTGAAGCCATGTCAATGACCGCTGCAGAATTTGATGGTGCAGGGGGCGGGCATGACATTGCAGCCGGAGCTACGATACCTGAAAGTGCAAAAGAAGAGTTTATAATGAAACTTGATGCCGTTATTGGCAAGCAGCTAAAAAGATAAGGATTAGATAAGGTCTTCGATGTGCTTCATACTGTCAATGCCAATGAGCGCTGACATTGCACTGGTGCGGACCTCAAAGCCTTGTTCCTTCGCCATTGCCATGGGGTTGGTCCCTCCAATAACAACAACGCCTAAATGGTCACGTTCAACAGGAACATCCAGAACGCGCGTATTTGGTTCTCCCACTTCCATTATTCCGCTAAGACCAGCTTCCATGAGGTCTGAAAGGATATGGTCGATATCATCCCTTGCCACCAGGGGGGCTTCCCTGAGATTTGCAAGGATCTTGCCGGAACCTGTTCTCAGCATCTTCGTGACCGATGTTATGTCCTGGGACATTAGGACCTCGAGAGGGTCAATGGTGGTACTGGCATAAGTGACCACATCAGTAAAACGGACTGGTTGCCCGTTCTTTATCTGTACCACTCCTCCAAAGCGAGGATTTATCATAACGCCGCCCTTCAAAAGAACTCCATCGATGGTTATGCTGCAAACAGTAGCAATTCCAACATCCCCTTGTGCTATCTTCAGATCGCCGATGGTCTCTCCACTTTTTATTATTTTCAAAAAAGGGCTGACCGATAATCCGCTTCTGATGACAAGGTTATATACCTCCAGAACGGCTTCGAGATCTTCTTCCTTTACAAGGGACAGGTTCACTATCAGTTCGCCAGTCATATTTACCGGATCAAAAGTGGTCCTGTACATAAGGTCTTCAATGCGGGAGGAAGTGAATTGTACGCGATTGGGTTGTTTGATCATAGGTAGCTCTCGTTTCTCTAAAGTAAGGAAATTACTGTATTAGAGTTTTGTGTCTGGGCTACAATGAAAAAAAGAAAGTTGTATTATCAGACATTGATAATACTTTCAAACACGCCTGCAAAATTCTGTGGACTTTTAAGGAATTCAAGTTTTTCAGTATCATTCACAAGGTCGTACATGTCCTCTCCACAGAAAAGGCCAAACTCAGGAATATCTGTCGGAGTTATGTACCTTATTTCAGGAAGTTTCTCATAACGGTGGTTCTTCCTGAATCCGGACTCTAACAGATAATAAGCCCCTCCTTCCATATCTCTGAAAGGTGCATAACTGGAAGAAAAATCACAGCAGACCCAGTTTGCCATTTTAAGGATCTCATCGGACGCGTTGACCGTCACATGCCCGTAATCAGGGGGGATAAGCGCAATATCGCCTTTTTTTGCTTTGATGACGACCGTATCCACAACGTCATCTCCCACATGTTTTTGCAGAATATATGTCGCTTCGCCTTCAAGCACCTGGTATACCTCAGGGTAGGATATCTCCTGTCCCGGTACATTTGGATGATAATGGCCGGCGGTCTTGATGAACTCACATCCGAGCATATTCGGAGGGATCACTGTGATATCATAACGAAGATGGGCCTTGTTTATTATTTTCAAGTCCTTTTCAGACAATGAAAGATGCCTGAACATATAGTATAGTTCAATATCATCCACTGATCCGAACCATTCGTGGTCATAAACGACCTCTTTCATATCATGTAACATCCGTATGTTGGGCTGTCTTTCCACTCCCCCGAATTCAATTGTATATCCCATTATATCACCTTTCAAGTAACAGCTGTGGCCAGCCAAAAGCTGTGCCTCAGTCACATTTCCCACATTCATATCATTCAACATCCCTATGTCAGGCTGCATTTCCACTCCCCCATATTCGATCTTATCTCCCATTATATCCCCTTTCAAGTAAAAGCTGCAGCCAGCCAAAAGCTGTGCAAAGGCCACATTCCCCGCTTTCTATTGTTTTAATAGGTGTATACTACATTTTAAATTTAACTCCTGGTAAATAATAATCAAAAGGGCGCAATGGTACCAAAACAGCAACCTTAAGATACAAAAGAGCATACAATGAGGCATGGAGAGGGAGATCAGAATACTGCACACTGGTGACACTCATATTGGTTATCGTCAATATCATAGTGAGGTACGCAGGCAGGATTTCATCGATGCCTTTTCCAGTGTGATCGATGATGCCATTGATATGAAAGTGGATGCTGTTGTCCATGCAGGCGATCTTTTCGATTCAAGGAACCCTACACTGGAGGATATTCTTGATACTATCAAGGTCCTTTCAAAATTAAAACAACAGAAAATTCCTTTTCTCTCCATCGTAGGTAATCACGAAAGCAAACAGCACACTCAATGGCTGGACCTTTTCGAGAGCATGGACATTGCATCAAGACTTGGCACTAAGCCATTTCTGATAGACGGTGTTGCTATTTACGGTATCGATAATGTTCCACGATCTAAGATACCCCTTTATGATTATTCTGATTTCACTGCTGAGAATTGCGGGGAGTGGAACATTCTCGTCATGCATCAGCTAATGGCACCGTTCCCATTTGGAGAATGGGACTGTGAGGATGTGATAAGCTCCCTTCCGTTCGATCTTCACGCCATCCTTCTTGGTGATTACCACAAGCATGAAAAAACAAAGGTAGGCAGTACATGGGCTACATATTGTGGAAGTACTGAACGCAATAGTGCATCAGAGAGCGATCCACGAACCTATAACATCATTACTATCAACGATGATGGTCTCGATATCAGTCGGCGTAATATAGTCACAAGGGATTTTCTTTTCATTCCTGTGGAGCTCAGGGAAAAAGATGCCGCTTACGAACTTATCATTAATACTATCAAAGGCTACGATGTTGCCGGGAAGGTCGTCTTCCTGGATATCTCCGGCAATTCCGATGTATCCATATCTTATAATGAGATCGAGGACCTCCTTGCAAAACAGGAAGCCCTTGTGACGCGTATACGGGATATGCGGCATGGCGAGGGAGTCTCTGAAGATATGGATGTCGAAGTCTCTTTCTCGGATCCTGACGAAGCTGTCAAAAGGGAAATAAAGAATATGACGCTTACCAGTGGTGGTATCCTCATCGATGAGGTGGTAAGGGACAGCTCAGTTCCGAAAACAAAGGTAGATCTTGAAACAGAGTCTAAAATGGGTGTTTTGCTATCCACGATCGATTTTTCAGTTCCTGTTTTGAATATCGGTCTTCGGGACAGCTCTCAGGTAGTGGGTGAGTACGGAAAGGCCGAAATCGATGTGGAAGATAGCCATGGCGAAACAATAGCTGAACCGGCTGAAAATTACGCTCCTGATAATATTTCCAAATATATCCCGGAAGTTCAAGATACCAATATGATCACAGCAAGCACTATTGAAAGTGTTTCTGATGACGAAACGTCGAAAGACTCTGATGATGAAACCCCGGAAGACCCTGAAAAGAAGTCCGTGGATAAGGAGAATGTGCATGCAAAACCACGTCAGTACAATCTGGGGGATTATCTGTGAAACTTAAAAGAGTACGTGTTGAGAATATCAGGAGTTACATTGACCTTGATATCAGCTTCGATGATGGGGTTACTGTTGTATCCGGTGTGAACGGCAGTGGTAAATCCAGTTTGCTGGAAGCTTGTTTTACAGGGCTTTTCGGAAGTCGTGCTCTTTCAAAGGATT
>Ga0255365_10211_pt1 | contig 15099 bp, 11 predicted proteins | sample ANMaggSeSYBR01J3_FD_182089 | JGI IMG/M metagenome (GOLD analysis project Ga0255365, IMG submission 182089) | Sediment cell enrichment communities from methane seep in Santa Monica Basin, California, United Staets - ANME aggregate JGI... | ecosystem: Environmental > Aquatic > Marine > Cold seeps >... | reverse complement strand
ACTAGTATTTTATGGTACTCCCCGCCAAAATTTTCCTTTGTAAATGTTTCATTGGCGAAATCAAAGGCATTTTGCGCGAGTTTTTTACGCAAACTTGGGTTGTCCAATAGCCGTTCAATTTGATCTGCTAATTCAAGATGGTCCCCAGGGGTATACAACAAACCGGTTTCTTCATCAATTATCATCTCCAGGGTACCACCGGTATTAGTGGCTATTATGGCCTTTCGCATCAGCATGGATTCAAGAGTTACTCGTCCAAAAGCCTCCTTCCTTGAACATATAAGGACGGTATCCGCTGAGTTCATGATTGAAAACACATTCTTGTGAAATGGAATAATATGAATGCGATTGGTTAATCCTTCAGTATTGATGATCTCATGTAAATGGTTTTTGAATTCAGGTTGAGCATGCCCAACAATCACAAGCTCTATATTTCGGTTGCGGTTCTTTACCAGTTCAATCACGCTGCGTACAGCATCTTCCTGCCCCTTTGACCTTTTAACAGCTCCCGGTATGATTAAGTGAAAAGCTCCAGGAAGCTGGAAAACATTATCATTAAGCATATCAGAAGCGTTTCTCTTATCTGGTATATCAATATAACGATATATTGTTTTAATCTTGCTAGGATCCTGGTTTGGAAATAATTCATTTTTAATTGCCTTAGAATTTGTTACGATTTTGTCAGAGGATTCGCTAATAAAACTAAGGATTTCATGGAATGGCAAGAAAAACCTCAAACCATGGTCAGATTCACCAAATTCGTTTACCATCCAGATATGAGGACGTTTCAGCAAAGAAGCAGCTATTGCCCCCCAGGGAATTACAAGTGAATTCGTTAGAACTACATCGGGGTTGATTTGGTTTAATATCTGAATATTTTCATTAAGCCAGCCAATTGATTGGCCATAAAGGAGACTAATACCAATGTCATCTGGCAATTTCCCCATGGCACACCACCGACTTAATGGCGCAATTAAAGTTGCAGCGCCTGCTTTTTGGAGCAAATTCTCTAATGGCCCGTGTGAAGGTAAAACTATTGTACAAATTGCACCATAATCCGCAATTAATTCTCCGGTTAATTCAAGTAGTGAGCGTTCAGAACCGCCTATATCAGATGAATGAGAAAAAATACATAATGAAAGAGATTGGTTTTTCTTTACACAAAACAAATTCCGATAGGTTCTTTTCCCCATGATTGACTGCCAATCAGTTGAATTGCTGTATTTTTCATATTGTAATTCCATGTCTTTAATAACAAATATATCGAAACCCAATTCGTCAATTCTGTCTAAAAAATATTGTGGCTGTACGCCATTTGCTATAAGACAAGTTGGATTAAATTCGATAACTAATCTGATATCAGATATATTTTCAAATATCTCCTTCATCCCTTCCAATACATTTAATTCATTCCCTTCAGTATCCATTTTAATCAGCACAGGACCATCTGGGATATTGTCTTTATATTGATTTAGCATTACAACATCTACATCAATGGTTTTCAAAATCTTCTCATCAGGGTTAGCTATAAACCCTGATTGGCTGGATTGCTCGGAAACTTGAAAATTTAACCGGCCTTCTGCATTTGAAACCGCTTTCATAATTGTGTTTGCGGAAATGTTGTTTAGTTCAAGATTCTTATTTAATACTTCAAAGTTCTCCGGTATGGGCTCAAAAGCAAAAATTTTAACATGCGGATTGGCTAGGCCCACTAAAATCGAATAAAATCCATAATGAGCACCAATATCAATAAATGCAGTAACCCCCTTTGCCATTTGTCTCATTAATAAAGCGCTCATTTCTTCAAAAACAATGTCAGTATATTTCCATGCATATCTAGGTGTAGTAAACATATTAAAATTAAATCTTCTGGTTGTTATTTTTTCCAGACATGTTAAATCATAATTGTCTTTTGGTGCAATTTGTGTTTTTGCTATATTTAAATAATAGCTATACTCATAAGGGTCCAGTTTTGTGTCAGCTAACCATGGTTTATCGGTACCACAATAATGAATGATATAAGGGTTTTTTAGGTATTCTTGATAATATTCGGGATATTCAATATCGCTTCTTATCTCAACATTCCAATTTTGAGCCAAATGAAAAATTGAATTATATAAAACGCCATTAATCACATCCTGATCAGCATTGATTAATTTTTCTAATGGATTGTCATTAATATATTTAAATAGTTCAACTTCAATCTTATCTTCTCTCCATTTTGAGCAATTTATTAACAATACCCCATTATTAATATATGGTGTAAAATCTGGCAGCTCTAATCTCTTGCTGTTCAATTCTGATCTTACACATTCTGCTGCCGCTAAGTAATAGTCAGAAACATCAACGCTATAAAGCTCTCGCAAACTTTTCTTAACGATCATATCAACATCCAGATACAAAATCTTTTCTAGCTCTGGAATTAGCGATGCTATTTTTAACCTGAAATAAGTAACTAACCGTAAATGGGTGACCTTTGTTAGAGGGCATTCGCTAAAATCATCGTAATCTATTTCAATATAGCTTATACAAAAATCCTTAATTATTTTTAATTTCTCAATTTTCCGCTTATTTTTATTGGATATTCCGCCGTCCAAAATGTAAACATTAAAATTATCTTCATCAGAAGAATTGCACAAAATCGAAGTGATCAATGCTCTAGCGGGGTCGATATAATGATCATCAAACACTAGGCAAATATTGATCACTGGATTAAAGTCTGTCTTCTTATCTATCATTTAAATAATCTCCTTATTAGATAAATTTAAATAATTTCGCCATCATGATCCATACTTGGATTAAAGATTGTTAAATTATTCCCACTACTTCATGGCCAATTTATATATTTTTCGCAGTATTCGCTCGCGTATGCTGTTTTTTGGAATAAGAATTTTTCGAATGCGTCTGAACAATAATGCCATCTTCCATGTCTTGCTGCGTTTGATCTCGTTAAGCTCTGCTATTTTTTGATCACGGTCTGCAATTTTTTGATCACGGTCTGCTGCTTGAGCTTCCATTTTTACCTGGTATGATAACTTTGACCCAAATCCTTTATAGAAAAAATCTCTAAATAATGAAACCTGATTTTTCGATTGTTTAAATAAATTTTCTAACTCAGGAAAAGATTCACACCCAACATAAACCACGCCTAACCCATTCCCATGAATGAATTCAAACGTGGGATATTTATCATGCAAATCCTGCCACAACTTCCAAACACCAAAATCTCCTACACGAACATTGGTGTCATGCAATAAAATAACACCTCGTGTACTCATTTTCGGTAACCATGACTCAAAATCATGCTTTACTTCCTCGTAGGTATGCATCCCATCAATGTGAAGCAGATCTATTGTCTTATTATCAAAATTATCTAAGGCATTGTCAAAAGTGCTTTGAATCAGCATGGAAAACTCTCCATACAATGGGTCATGAAAAGCTATTAGTTCCTGTAACACTTCTTCTCCATAAAAATGCGCGTGTTTATCTCCTTTCCAGGTATCTACAGCAAAGCAGCGTGTATTAATTGATAATTCTTTTACCGCCTGGCAGAACGCACAATACGAATTTCCGGTGTGGGTGCCTAATTCCACCAGCAATTTGGGTCGTAATAAATCTACCAAAAACATTGCAAATGGTACGTGTTCAATCCATGAATACGGTAATTTTAACCTTTTTGGTTCCAATAAAAAAGAAGGATGCTCTAAAGGATTAATCAATTTTTGCCCTTACCTTTTCCCCAATGCAATATTTAAAGTATCTTTCAAAAGAAGTTGCGTAATTTCCATTATAGTCGTTTATTATAAATGAATAAGCGTACATCTACACTTGATGTCATGAAATCAGGATACACAGCGCGCCGTGAACTTCACAAGAATTACAAACGATTAGCGCACTAAGCCTCATTAGGAGCAAGAATTTTTCATCTTCTTTTAATGTTCCTATAGGGGAGAAAAATAAAATTTACAAATCCTCTAAGTAGGCTGGCGCGGCGGCTGTTGGGCGGTGCAAGTATTACGCGAATTCGGCGAAATAGTAATGTAAGCTTCCATGTTTTACTGACTTTAATTTTCGATAATTCGTGATTTAGATCGGCAATTGTCTGTTCTTGCTTCTCTAACCGGGTTGTTAGTGCCTTCGCGGTCTGTTTTTCAAATTTTTCATTATTATCTATTTCTAGGGGGATTATGCCGATCCCCGATAGGCGTTCTATGAAGTAATCTGAATAAAAGTTAGAATTAAATTCTAACAACTCCTCTGGGCTTTTCAGAAAGCTTGATTTCAGTGTAATGGAATCATAATGGTTATGCCAGCCTTTTTTCTTTTCTAAGGGATTGAAACGCTGCTTTCGATCTTGGAATATTTTTTTTTCCCCGTGAGATTGAGAGCGTATTGGGTAATGGCGTAGAAGGAATTTACAGGGGAATATTTTACGGTTAGAGAATTTGACGCTATGACCGCCTGACCCATGTAAATTTACCCGCTCTTTCGTTTTTTTCCAACCTTGTATTTGTTTAAAATATGCGGGATGCTTGCCAAACTCAAAATACTTAAAATAATTAGTTAAAGAGGTCCCTGGTTGGTAATTATTATCAACCGGGTAAAAATTAATTACGGTGAAATCAATTGCATTATAACCTTGTTGATCCACTAGATAAATCGCATCTCTTAGTTTGATACCTTTCCAGGGAGATTCATGTATCTCATCTGCATCACAGTGCATAAACCAATCTGCATCCAATTCTTGGGAAAGCTCCTCTTTTCTTTTTAAAATTTCTTCCCAATCATAAGTTGTTGTCGGACCATCTTTTGGCCATCGTTCTTTTCCTATTACACCGCGATCAATTTGATTTACAAGGTCAAACGTACAATCGGTTGACCAGTTATCAATCAGATATACACTAACACCCTCATTAATTAAATGGTCTATGACAGGAACAATAACATCTTCTTCGTTATAGGTGGAAATAATTGCTATGACACGAAAATTGGATTGTGTGTGTAACATCATATATATATTACTTCGATTGAGGACAATATGTACTTTGCATATTGTACCTAATGACCGTGGTTATTCCCATCGTTCCATAATTGCTCATCTTGCCGTAGCTTACCTCTCTTTGGCTTTTAAAGTTGGACTTGCTAGTTGAATTTGGCAATTTATTTTGCCAAACGTCCTTCATTTTTCCCATATTCTAAATAATGCAGCAGCGGGTTGGCACCGTCGTTTTTGACATCAGCATTAACCTCCAAATACCGGCCGCTGTTGAAATTTGGCCCAGGGTCACGACCTTCAAACCCGCCATATAGCAAATAATGCTTGCAAGGATCCCCCTTTTCCTTAGCAACATCTGGATTTTTTTCAAGGTACCAGTTTTTATCAAAAAAACCAGATGTCCGAATCATTGCCATCTGCTTTTTATTTATAGTGATTTCCTGTTTTATCTTCTTCACTAACGACAATGGATGCGAAATAAAAAACCAGGCTTTTTTAAACAATTTAATCATTCTGTTTTCTGAAATATCTGCTTTTATAAGATCGTTTTTGTTTGTTTTATTAAAAACAGCCTCATACAACCCATGAGATATACAATTTGAATGACCAATCAAGTTTTGAGTTTTTAAAGATATGTTTTTATACAATAACGGCAACTCTTCTTCAATAAAAATATTATTTTTGTTGAAATACTGAAAAATCTCATATAATAAAATTAAACTTTCACTAACCTCAGTGTCGCTCAATTTGATAATCTTGTTTGGGTAATAACTCAACCGCAAATTAGAGTATAAATTTTCTGAAATATTTCTACCCAAAATTCTTGATATGTACTTGCGATAAATAGTATTAGATAATTCTTTTCTCTTTTGTATTTTTTGTTTTAATTCGTCCCTAGACCTACGATACTGGTAAAGAATATCTGGTATTGTGGCAAATCTTGCAATTTGTATTAATCTGGTCCATAATTCAACATCTTCAAGTAAAGCCTCTTGAGAATACCCGCCGACACTTCTTACTTTATTAGTCCGCATCATCACAGTACCATGGAAGGCGGCTAGTGCAAACGGGGTTTCCCAGCACAGTAAACTGTGTTTCTCAGGTAAAGTCTTCCTGAACAAGACCCCCCCCGTTTCGTTTATACCTTCAATCCCCGTACTCAATACATCTATTTCAGGATGATTTGAAAGATAATTAATTTGTTTTTCAAATCTCTGTGGGTAAGAAATATCATCTCCATCCATTCTTGCAATCCACTCGTTTTTAGCTTCCATAATTCCAATATTGAGCGAGTTTGCTATACCTAAATTTGACTCATTTCTAATGACTCTAATCCTTCTATCTTTCTTTAAATAATTTTTTAAAATTCCTTGTGTATTATCGACAGAACCATCATCAATAACAATTATTTCAAAATCAGAGAATGTTTGATTAATGATACTATCTAAAGCTTCAGACAAATATTTCCCTTCATTAAACGTGGGCAAAATTACACTGATTAGATTCTTCATATTAATATATATTAAATGGCTTTCCTGATTTTTTCCAATTCTTGAGAAATCAAAATAACTGAGCCGATCTTATTATTAAGGTTACAATGATTTTCTAGAAATTTTCGCTGATTCTTACTAGCAATTTTCCCGCCTTTAGAAAAATATTTAAGATAATCGGCCAATTCATCCTTTGACCTAGCAATTAATATTCCTCCAGACTTGTCCTCATTAAAAATCTTGAAAGGTTCCCCGTGAGGATTATAGTAGATTGCATATCTACCCATGCAAACTGCCTCGTAAATCACAGTACTGAATCGACTCACAAAAATCGAGGATTTGCTAAGTTGGTCTTCTATTTTAAAGGCATTTGAATGAGTTATGGGCCAATTGCCAGGAAAAACCCCTTTGTCTCTTGGGTGTTGCGAAATGAAAAAATCCAAATCGTTCTTTTTGCATGAATCAACAACATCATTTACCCATTTTTCTCTAACATCTTCATAAATCCCATATGTAAAATTGGCATTAATCATAACTAAATTTTCATTTGGAAAAGAAAGAATTGGTTGATTTTCAAATTTAGGATTACCAGTCACAACTAAATTATCACGGTCTAAATATTTCTTCATTATCGGTCCTTGAAGAAAAGCAAAATCAGCGTTTTGTAGCCTTGGTATACCATCATCATGAAAATCCAGACACCCCTCTTGTATTACAACTGATTTGCCACCACAAAGTGATATTTCTTTGATTGCTTTAAGTTCCTCCTCCCCCCAGTCATTTCCCAAAATTAGCACCTTAGGATTACTGCTTCGCATCAAGCCAGGTATATATTTTATAAATTTTATCCCAAAATTTTTAAGAAAATAATCTGCTTTCTCGTTCCTAAGGCTAGGAACAAAAAACATAGCATTCTCTAATCTCTTTTTTATTGGAATCATCCAATGAACATGGGTATCATTAGATGGGAAAAAAATAAAATCTATTTTATCCATTATTTTTTTTACCCTGTAACAGTAATATTTTTTTACTAAAATTTTAATATTTCTTAATATATATTTTTTCAACCTGGACGTCTTGTAAAATATATATTTCGCCGTTTTTATTAAAAAAGACAACAAACCATATTTATTTATTTCAGCTCTTGAATATTTCAAGAAAAGGCGAGGAGCAAGCAAAATCAAGTAAGGTGTTTGCGTAAAAGACTTAAAACCATAAATAGTTTTTTCAATTATAAACTCCTTAATATTTTTATTTTTCGTTACATCAAACCAGTTTTCTTTTACAAAACTAAAATATGTCTTTACCCACTTCGTACATAAATTTCTATACAAACTTGGGATTTTTTCTCCTGTCCCCTTAACAAACCAATTATCTAACATTTGGGCTTCTTGTGCTGTAACAAACTCGGCCCCCATTAAGCGATTAAAATTGTTTTTTGTAACTTCTAACGCAAGGTTTTGTTGCTCTTTTTTATATTTATTCGATATATTAGATTTGCTAACCCTCTGGCAAGTAATAATATCAGAAATATTAGCAACCTTGGTGTAATTGATCAATCTGCTCCATAGCTCATAATCTTGTGAAAATTTAAAATCGATATCATAGAATCCGTTTCTTTCAACTAGCCCTCTCCGAAACATAATACAACTGTGAATAAATGAATTCTTGTGTAATAAACGCCATCTGATAAAAAGATCTTCTTTTGGCAAATCTGTTATTATTTCAATTACTCTTCCCATGGTGTCAATTTTCTTATACATTCCACCAATCAAACCAATATCCGGATGTTCATTCAAAAAATTCACTTGTTTCTCAATCCGAATTGGCAAGCTGATATCATCAGCATCGATCCTGGCAATATATTTACCTTTTGCTACGCTTAATGCTTTATTCAATGATTTCGTAAGTCCGATATTATTAAGGTTATTTAGAATTACCAACCGTTTTTCCTGATAGGTTTCAAGAATTTCCTTTGTGTTATCAGTAGAACCGTCGTTGATTATTATGAATTCAAAATCTGAATAAGTTTGGCAAAGGATTGAATCGACTGCTTCAATTAAATATTTTTCTCCGTTAAAAACTGACATAATCACGGAAATCATTGGAGTTTCTTTGTTTTTTTGATTCATCTATTTAGATCAGTGTAATACTTTAGTTTAAATATTCTTATATTTGATTTGTACATTAAGGAACATTTATATAGCCGCCTAGTTTTTCATCCATAATTGAAGGATAGAATTTTTCAAACCCGCATCCAGGGTAAAAAGTGATTTCTCCGAATAATACTGTTTCTTGAAAAGAATAAAGGTCAACTCTGCAAAAAGGTATTTTGTCTGCCAATATTTTCGAAATTTCAAGCATTTTATCTAGATGCTTAGGCCTAGGAATGTCATGCTTATATAATGGATACATTATAGAAAAATATTGTTTTTTCCAATTAACATCATAAAAATCACGGGAATGATTTGTGTATCTATCAATATCAACTTGAATGTATTTAGGATTTCCATGGAAACAGAATATCTTATAATCTAATAAACCCAATTTTGGATCACCAGATAAAAATTTTTCACATAATATTCTGGGTTTAATTTTTTTATAAACCCACTCGCGACCCAGGTGGTAATAATCTTGTTTAGACCAATGAAACAATTTCTTGCGGCATTCTTCAATATCTAATTGATTTTTATCATGGCAGATAATATTCCACCCAGAACCATGCGCCATTCTTAAAACGAATTGATTTGGTAATTCATTAAAATCAATATCCTCGGGTGAAGAATACACAGCAATTAATTGATTTAGATAAACATCTCCTATCTTTTGCGATACATACTTTCTAACAAGGAATTTATCCGAGAGTAATTTATACTTACTATTTCTATCGTACAATTTTATCCATTGGATTTTTTCATTAAAGGTTTTTGGGGTTTTTAAATCAAGGTCGTACCCAAAGGTTTCCCTGAATCTCGCTATGGCATATTGCCTGTCTGTTTTCATTCTATTCTTTATTAATAATTTATGAGATTTTTTCAAAATATTCGTATGCAATTAGTTTATTAATATTTTAACCACGATTCAGGTATTATATCTACAAAACACTCATTATTTGTAGCTGTCCATTGTTTTGGCGCAATTATAATTTTTGATTGGTTGTCGGCTAACCATGCCCCCCACCAACTGAATGTACTGTTTGCGATGATATGGTGTTTGCAATTTGACATTAAAATCATTTCATCTTGAGGAGGTCTTTTATTATTTGATATGATTTTCTTATAAATCTTCAAGTTTAGATTTTCCATACACCATTCAGGATCATCAGAGAAAATATAAAAACTTGGGTTTTTTATGGTGTCTAAAAAATATTTTACGCATTTCTTATAATACTGAATTGTGATTACTCCATGAACTTTTTTTGTATGCTCATAATTCGCATAATCCCCACGCCTGACATGAATACTTACTGAGTTAGTATCTCGAATTTCATGAACAATATTTTCGTCTTGCACTTTGAAAGGTTTGCGTAATGAAAATTCTTTTCTTATTTCATTTGAAATAACTTTAAAATACTTTTCTGTTTGCCAATATCCATCCAGATAGATATTCTTGTTTTCCTTCATGAATATTTTGTCCTTAAAAGGCATAACTTTTTTCTCAGCAATAAGAGAAAATGTTTTCATTTTAATAAGATCAAGCTTGATGAACAAATTATCATTTTCCTGCTTATATATCTTGTAGCCCCTTTTTTTATTTACAATTCTTGCTTGAATATTAAATTTATCAAGCATAAAAATTCGTTCAGCGCCCGGCTTTGTAGCGGTATCGCTCAAAAACCAGTTGGTATCCAAGAACAATTTTGTTCCATAACGGGCTGACAGCGCCCTTCCAACTGCATATTGGAACATCTGGTTGCCAAGCCCACCCATAAGCTTTACAATAATCATTTATTCCTATCTGATTGTTTAACTCGTTGGGCAAAAATATGTAAACCAAAACATAATAACTGGTCTGATCCTTTATCGGCGGATGAAAAACTACCTAAAGCTGCAAGAAGATCGCGCATAGAACTCTGGTTTTGTGGAGAATAATTCATACCCGCATATTTCTGCGCCATTGCAGGCAATCGTCGGATCTCTTGGGCTAGATACTCGAAATAATTTCCATTGAATTGTATTTCAACAATCGACATGCCAAGTTTTTGAAACCAATATTCGTAAAAATAACGGCTGTACCCCGTTTGATAAAAGTAAGGAGACATATGTGTTAGTGAACAAAATGGAGCCGTCAGTATAAGGCTTCCCCCGGATTTGAGAAGTCTAACAAATTCACGGAGAGCGTCTACCGGGGCGGGTATATGCTCAAATACTTCAATGCACATTATCGCATCAAACGATGCATCGGGTCTGGGTATTGATATAATATCACTAATAATGTCTAATTTCGAATTATCCCATGAGTCAGATTGAAGACCACGTGTATCGCCTTGCCCATCGTACTGCGCAAAGTCTTGACTGACATAGTCCAGGTGAGAACAAAATTTTTTATATCGAAGTTCACCTGCCCCTGCATCCAAGATCCGGCTTCCAGGCAATATTTTGTTTAGCACACTTTCAAGCCACCTCTCTCGTGTTATTTTGTTGTGTGTGCCAACGCCCGAGTCCGCTAGATTATCGTTATTTCCTAATACTGCACCCTTTTCTTTTGGTGCAGTGATTGTCTTACTATCACAACTATGACCAGCCAAGAAGTCACCTATTTGATAAAATAACCCCCCAATCTTTCTTAGAATTTTGTAAAATAATTTCATGATTTTCAATTCTCATTCTAATAAATTGTATTAAGCCTCTGCGACCACTTCTTGGGTTCATGCCCTGTAAAACGGTTTACTTTTGGTGTTATTCTTTTGGTGTTATTCTTATAGTGTCATCCTAAGCAACAACTTCCGGGTTTGGCTTCTTTGATGTGATGATCTCTTTGGGTTCTTCAATATTCGGGTAAGCAGGGTCTAATCCAAAGTAGCATACATCGTCTATAAATCACGTACCCACTGGTCTCTTCTAACAAAAATAGTATTTATATGAGTATCTGCAAATACCATATACCCTTCATTTTCTAAGTATTTTGGAATGTCGGCATTTTTAATGCCTAATCCTTTATTGGAATATGATAATGTTTCAATGCAAATAACCAAGGGGAAATTTAATTTGAAGTTAATTGACTTCAATATTTCAAAATCTAGCCCTTCGGTATCCAGAGATAAAAAATGGGGAAATACTCCAAAACAATGTTTTTGGATTATGTTTGGAATTGTGTCTACCTTAATGAGATTCGTTGAAATGATTTTATAATCATACTCCTCAACAAACTCTTGTGCTTCGGCTTCGGAAAATGTATTTAATGTGGGTACTGACATCTTATAAAACTTTAATTCTCCAGCGTTACCAGCAACTCCAATGTTTAAATTCACATCCTCTTTTCTCTCTTGAAGAAAATATTTAAAACGCTCCCTGTTGGGTTCAATATTTACACCTTTACAACCACCGAGATAAAATAAAGCGGTATTGCTTATTTCATATGGATCATAGGCGCCTATATCTAAATAGGTTGGATGTAATATACCAATTGCATTGAAAATAAATCTAACAATCAAATCCTCCCCCATTTGAGAGAAGCTAATTTTCGGTTGGTTTTTATTAAGATGAGGATTAATATCATTCTTTTGTTTAAGAATTTTTTGCCGGAGGAAATTAATGAGATTTCTAGCCATTTTCATAATAATTATCTTATAGATTTAATTTCTGTAATTTGTTCTGACAATAATATACCGCTACCCTTTGCTCGGAATGGTTGGCTCGTTTCTTTAGATATTTCCATAATCGACACTCTACCAATTCCTTCAGCATAATAAATTGACCGCTCATAATTTGAAATACCCACAGCAAATTGAATATCACATGCTTTTAATGGGATGTCAACATCAAATTGTGCAAAATACTTTCCAGGAGTTAATTTTTTCGGTTTTGACCAAAAGGTCACAATAGCTACATGTTTTATTGTAACTAAACCCACAGCAACTATGCAATGTTCTAATGGATTATGGACCTCAAAATCAATTCTTATTTTCCATGTCTCCCCAATCTTAAATATATATTGTGGTTTGCTATCATTATTAAAGAAGGATAAATGGTTACCACAAACAGATAATTGATTTTTATTTTCTCGATTATTAATTCTCATTATATCTGGTAAGATAGACTTTGGCAGTTCAATCTGCGATGTTAATTCGATGGGTGAGTTTTGCAAGAAATATTTTGTAATTATATCATCCACAGATCCGTTTTCTTTAACTATTCCATCTTCAAATAAAATCACTCTGGTGCACAAGCGTCGTATGGCATCCATATTATGACTCACAAAAAGAATAGTACGCCCTTCTAAAGCAACATCCTTCATTTTCCCGAGGGCTTTATTTTGAAATTCTATATCGCCCACCGCCAGCACCTCATCCACTAATAAAATCTCTGAATTCAGGTGTGCCGCAACGGCAAAACCCAGGCGCACATACATCCCAGACGAGTAACGTTTTACTGGCGTGTCAATGTATTCACCCACACCGGCAAAGTCGACAATTTCATCCAAACGCCGGTCGATCTCACTTCGTGCCATGCCGTGAATGGCGCCATTCAAGTAGATGTTTTCACGGCCGGTCAGCTCACCATGAAATCCAGTTCCGACTTCAATAAGACTCGACAACCGCCCTCCAAGATGAAATTCTCCCTCCGTTGGAGATGTGATGCGGCTGAGGATCTTCAATAAGGTGCTCTTGCCGGCTCCGTTTTCACCGATTATCCCTAAGACCTCGCCTTCCTTAACCTTTAAGTTGATATCACGCAATGCCCAAAAATATTCGCCTTCAATACGCTCAGTAGATTCGCCTATCTTTAAAAGGGGGTTTTCTTTTCCGCGTATATTTGCCCACCAAATCACAAAATCATCGCGAAGGGAGCCAGATCCAATCGTTCCCATCCGGTACACCTTGCTTAGATTTTCAATAGAGATCATTGTTTTTGCCATAAGCTATACCGTATCCATAAAGTTTCTTTCAACTTTGTTGAATAGAATTAAACCAATCAGTAAAGTTACCAATGTAAAGCCAAGCGAATAGCCCAGTCGTGAAATATCAAGTGTTCCAGCGCTTAAAAATGCGTATCGAAACGCTTCCACAATCGGAGCTACAGGATTTAAGAAATATAAATCAATGTATTTTTCAGGAACCATGGAAGCAGGATAAATCACCGGGGTGCTGTAAAGAAGAAGTGACATCCCATAGCCAACAAGCATCTGTAAGTCACGATATTTTGCTGTAAGAGCTGAAGAGAAAAAACCCAGCGCCATTCCCATGAACGCTGTCATGATCAATAACAATGGGACGATTGCTATCCACCAAGTAAGATAAATTGGTACGCCAGAAGCCATGTAAATGATAATGACAGCTATAAATAACCCTAGTCGAATAAGAAAATGAAAAAAAGCAGTGATTACTGCCGTAAAAGGCATAACCAGGCGTGGAAAATATACTTTACCAAACAATCCCGCGTTTGCTGTAAAGATGCTTGAATTATCCCTAAAACAACTCGAGAAAAATGACCACATCAGGTTGCCGCTTAGATAAAAAAGAAAAGGCGGTAATTCATCAGTGGGTAATCCTGCAAAACCAGAAAATATGACTGTAAAGACAGCCGAAGAAGCGATAGCTTGAAAAAAGTGCCAAAAAGGCCCCAAAATTGTTTGTTTATATGCTGCCGCGAAATTTCGCCGCACATATAGAAAAATTAGGTCACGATACTCCCATACTTCTCGGATATGTAAATCCAGCCACTTATGTTTAGAAGATACAGTTATTACCCATTGTTCAGTTTGCGTTTCTTTTACCATAGTATATTTTATTTCTGTGATACTCTTAGTTTTGCCTATTTAGACTCAGTAACTTAACAAATTTTTATATTAAATTAGTTTGTTTTTGTCGAACACGACTGTTTTCATGTATCTCGAATTATATTATTCAATTTAATTATGAATGACTTTAGCGGTTGGCATTATATCATGCCGAATTGCTTTATCAAACCAAGCGCTCCGGTTTGTATGGACAGCAGCGGTTGGTCACCGAGCACTCGGTTAAAGTTATGGAATCTTATTATTTGCGGGATGCAGACGTGGCAACTTCCATAAATGTAAATTATACGTTTCAGGAACGAATTTTTTCTAAACTGTAACCTTTTGTAACATTTTTACCCACCCTATCCCGATCTATTTTCCTTAGAAAACCTAAAAACCATCCATAGCCATGGACAAAGACTTTTCCCAATCAGGTAATCGCAAATCAAAATTATCTGTAAACTTCCCGCACTCCAACACCGATCTCAGCGGTCTTGTGGCAGCTGTAGGAAAATGAGTTGTCTTTGCAGGTTGGACTTCACGCACCTGTTGCTCATCCTTGTGTGGGTCAAGATCCAGTATTGCCTTAGCCCATTCCAATCGGCTGCACGAACCTCCGCCCGCCAGATGATACAGCCCGCTTTTCTCCGCCAGATATTTAATTGGGTCATTTCG
>Ga0255365_10210_pt1 | contig 15105 bp, 11 predicted proteins | sample ANMaggSeSYBR01J3_FD_182089 | JGI IMG/M metagenome (GOLD analysis project Ga0255365, IMG submission 182089) | Sediment cell enrichment communities from methane seep in Santa Monica Basin, California, United Staets - ANME aggregate JGI... | ecosystem: Environmental > Aquatic > Marine > Cold seeps >... | reverse complement strand
GTTCCGCCATTGCAAAGATTACTGACGGCACCTATGCCCATGAAGGCATTATTGAAGGCGCAGGGAAAAAATCAGATATTAAAATCAAACTAACGGTTAAAGTTGAAGGATCTGATATTCATGTGGATTTTGACGGCACATCCGGCCAGGTAGACTGGGGTGTTAATGTAGTTTATAATTTTACCTATGCCTATGTGTTTATGGCCATCAAGTCGGCCTTTGACCCGGATATTCCCATTAATGAAGGCGCTATCCGGCCGATTAAGATGACGGCGACTGAAGGTTCGATCATTAACTGCAAATTCCCGGCAGCCGTGGCCGCCAGGATGCAGGTCGGCCATTTCATGACTGAAATGGTGTTTAATGCCCTGTCAGAAGCTACACCGGATAATATCATTGCAGGCTCCGGCGGTACCCCTGCCCAGACCAATATACTTTACGGCAAACGCGCTAACGGTAATCCATGGCATACCATGATCATCAGGGGCGGTGGCATGGGAGCTTCTTCCAGGTTTGACGGCCATCACTGTGCCATCTTCCCGGCCAACGGGGCCAACACCCCTGCCGAAATCCTTGAAAGCGATACACCACTGATCATTGAAGAGCGAGGGCTTATCATGGATTCCGGAGGCCCTGGAAAGCAGCGCGGCGGTATTGGCCGCCGGATGATCATACGATCTCCTGATGACTATGAAAATTCACCCAAAAGAACCACCATTGCGATCCAGGCCGGCAGGTTTATCTATCCGCCGGGAGGTATTTTTGCTGGAAAAGACGGATCAAAAGCCAAATTCCTGAAAAATAATAAAAACGCTGATCCAAGCGGGTTGACTTTTTGCGATCCCGGAGACCGAATCTCATTTATCAGTGCAGGCGGCGGCGGATACGGCAGTCCCTTTGAACGGGACCCAAAAGCTGTGGAACGTGATGTACAATATGGTTATATAAGCATTGAAAAAGCAAAACAAGATTATGGGGTAATAATTGAACCTGACTCTCTTGCAGTTGACCTGGATGCAACCCGAAAGCTCCGTGGAACAAGCGTTGCTTGATGCTCGATACTCGTTGCTCGTTACTCGTTACTGGATACTCGATACTGGATGCTCGTTACTCGATGCTCGATACTCGATACTGCTTTTTTTACAGTATCCAATATTGACGGTCTACTAAAAAGTCTCTTCACTCGTCATTGCGAGGAGCGGAGCGACAAAGCAATCTCTTGATTTCAAGGAGTTACATACCATGAGATTGCTTCGCTACGCTCGCAATGACTGCATGAGTAACTTTTTACGAGTTTATCAGTATCGAGCATCCAGTATCCAGTATCGAGTATCCAGCAAAGTCTTTGATAACCGCAGTTAATGAAAGGAATACGTATGAAACCATTTAAATATTTATCCCCCACAACCGTTGAAGAGGCCATTGCTTTGCATGGTCAACACAGTGAGACAGCCAAATATATTGGCGGGGGAACAGATGTGATTGTTAAAGTCAAGGAAGGCTTGATGGAACCGGAATACCTGATTTCCCTGAAAAAAATAGAAGAGCTAAGTGAGCTGCACAAAAATGAGGCCACCGGCGAGCTTTCCATTGGTGCAATGGTCACCCATGCAACCCTTGAAAAGTCCCTTATGATCCAAAATGAGTATCCCATTATCTATGACGCCGTGTCCAATATCGGGTCTTTACAGGTAAGAAATGTAGGAACGATAGGCGGCAACCTGGTCAATGCCGTACCGTCAGCCGATGGTGCCATCCCTTTGATTGCCCTGGACGGAGTGGCTCTTCTTCACGGCCCCGACGGTGAACGGTCCATAGAGGTAAAGGATCTGTTTATCGAACCCTATAAAACCATTTTAAAACCCGGAGAAATTCTGAAAAAAATCACAATCCAGCCCCAGGCTCCCCATACCGGAAGCGCCTATATCAAATTCGGCCGCAGGGCTGCCATGGAACTTCCCCTTATCGGCATCGGTGTATTGTTAACCGTAAATGATGATCTTGTGACCTGTACAAAGGCAAGGATCTGTTTAGGCGTTGCAGCCCCAACTCCAATGAGGGCCTTTGATGCTGAAAGTCTTCTGGTCGGAAAGAAAATTGATGAAAAAATCCTGATAGAAGCCGGCAAAATAGCTGCAGATGAATCCAAGGTCAGGGACAGTGTCAGGGGAAAAGCCTGGCACAGAAAAGAGATGATACGGGTCCAGGTAAAAAGAATGGGCCTTAAATGTCAGCAAATTATAAGAAATAACAGTTAGGAGGAACTTTACCCATGACGACAAATATATCTTTTTTATTAAATGGTGACGAGATCTCTTACGAGGTCAAGGACCATTGGACCCTGTTACACCTTTTAAGAGAAGAAATGGGGCTGATTGGAACAAAAGAAGGATGCGGTAATGGTGAGTGCGGTGCCTGCACTGTTATTGTGGATAAGCTTGCGATAAATTCCTGCCTGTATCTCGCTGTTGAAGCAGACGGAAAAACAATAGAGACCATTGAAGGTCTTGCCTCAACCGACGGGACTCTGCATCCGATTCAGCAGTCTTTTGTGGACAACGGCGGTATCCAGTGCGGGTTCTGCACACCTGGAATGATCATGTCTTCAAAGGCATTGCTGGATGAAAACCCTAAGGCAAATCGCGAAGAGATAAAGCATGCCCTTGCCGGAAATATTTGCAGATGTACGGGATATATACAGATTTTTGAATCCGTTGAGGCCGCCAAAGAGCCGGTTGTAGAAAATCCGGTTGTAGAAAATAAGGGAGGCCAAAATGAATAACTATAATGTAGTCGGAAAACGAATTCCCAAACTGGATGCAGCCCAAAAGGCCATGGGCAGGGCAGAGTATATCCAGGACATCAAACTGCCGGAAATGCTTTATGGAAAAATTCTTTACAGCAGATATGCCCATGCAAAAATTATTAAAATAGATGTCTCAAAAGCAAAGGCTTTACCCGGGGTCCATGCAGTTCTCACAGGGGAAGATGTCCCTAAAAAAATGGTCATGGGATTCTACAAGGACAATCCACCCATAAAAAAAGGCAAAGTATGCTCTTTCAGAGATGAAGTCGCTGCTGTGGCAGCCAAAACCCCTGAGATTGCAAAAAAGGCCATAGATCTGATCGAAATTGAATATGAAGAACTTGAAGGGATTTTTGATCCTGAAAAAGCCATGGAAAAAGACAGCCCCCTGGTGCATGAATATCATAAATCAAATGTACTCAAACTGCCATGGAAACTTCATTACGGAGATGTGGAAAAGGCCCAAAAAGAAGCCGCCTTTGTAGTTGAAGACCGGTTTTCCACCACCTGGGTTACCCATTGCTGCATGGGAACCAGCGGTGCACTTGCACTCTTTGATGCCTATGACAACCTGACCATATACTCCAACACGCAAATTCCTTCCCTGGCTCAAAAGGATTTCCTGGAAGCCTTGAAAGCCATGGGCCTTGAAAACAAAAGGGCCAGGGTAATCAAACCCGTTATTGGTGGTGCGTTTGGCAGCAAGCTGGATACCTATGCGTACGAACATATAGCCATTCTTCTGGCACATAAATGCAGGAAGCCGGTTAAAATCACCTTTGACAGGGTGGAAGAATTCAAAGCAACTTCTACCCGGCAGCCTGCCATCATGCATATCAAACAGGGGTGTGACAAAGATGGAAAGCTGTTGTTCAGAGACATCAAAATGGTCCTGGATAACGGAGCACATACCTCATGGGGAGCCACCACACCTTCCGTCATGATGATGCCCATCACCTCCCTTTACAGGGTAGAAAATGTAAGGTACAGTGCAAAGTGTGTCTATACAAATAATACGTATGCCCAGGCCATGAGGGGATACGGAAACCCCCAGGCTACATTTGCTATTGAAAGCAGTATGAACATGCTGGCTGAAAAGGCAGGCATTGACCCTATAGAGTTCCGCAGGATTAACCGTAATCATCCTGGAGATATAACACCTCAGAATTTCAAAATAACCACCTGTGGCCTGGATCTGTGTCTGGATGCAGTTGAAAAGGAATTAAAAAAGAACGGTTCAAATGAACAGGGGGTTGGCATCGGTATTGCCTCACTGATCCATGTCGGTGGCGGCGCCCGCATATATAAGTCTGACGGGTGTGGTGCCATTATAAAAATGGATGACTACGGCAAGGTGAATGTCTTCACCGGTGGTACGGACATGGGCCAGGGACTTGATAATATTACCGCCCAGATTGTGGCGGAAGAGCTGGGGCTTCTTGCTGAAGACATCAATGTAGTGCACACGGATACAGATGTCTGTCCATGGGATGTAGGCGCCCATGCCAGCCGCAGTACCTTTGTGGCTGGTAATGCAGCTCTCGGGGCTGCTAAAAAAGTAAAAAAGAAACTTCTCAAATTCGGTTCGAAAATACTGGATGCTCCGGCTGAGGATCTTGTCTTGAGAGACAGGCTCATATTTGTTCCGAACGATCCTGAAAAAAGCATGCCCATAGACAAGCTTTTAAGAAAAACCCATTTTTCACCCGGCGGAACAATGCTCATGGCGGATTGTTTTTATGATCCTGATAATGAAAACTTAGGACAGGATTTCAAAGGAAATATGTCCATGACTTACACGTTTGGGGTTCATGGCGTAAAAGTCAAAGTGGATGAAGAAACAGGCAAGGTAGAGGTTCTTGAATATGTAGCTGCCCATGATGTAGGGCAGGCCATCAATCCCCTGCTCCTTGAAGGACAGGTCTATGGCGGTGTAATTATGGGTCTTGGCTATGCTCTGACAGAAGAAGTTGTTCATAAAAACGGAGAAATCATGAATGCCAATTTCAGAGACTATAAACTTTTTACGGCCAAGGATGCTGTTAAGATCAAAGCGCCTGTTCTTGAAACTGCTGATAAGGACGGCCCTTTTGGTGCCAAGGGAATAGGAGAGCCCGGATGCGTTCCTACGGCTCCGGCCGTTGCAAATGCGATTTATGATGCAGTTGGTGTTAGAATTAAAGATCTTCCCATTACGCCTGAAAAAGTGCTGGCTGCTTTAAAGGAAAAGAACGGTTAACAGCGGAAACAGGTTATGGAATTGATGTTATTTTATAAAGGAGAAAAAAAGTGCGGTTACCAAGATTTGACTATTTAGGACCTGATAATCTTGAAGGAGCTCTTGACCTGCTTGACACCCACAGGGATGATGCAAAAATCCTTGCAGGGGGAACAGATCTTCTGGTCAGGATGAAAAAGGGGCTGTTAAAACCAAAATTTCTTATCAGCCTCAAAGCCTTGAACGAATTATCCTATATTAAAAAAGAAGATAATAATATTAAAATCGGTGCCGGAACATCCATTGCAGATATTATTGCTTCAAATCTTGTTAAAAAAGAGGCCCATGCGCTGTTACAGGCATGCGAAAAGATAGGAGCTATCACCATCCAGCATCACAGGGGAACCATTGGAGGTAATATCCTCCAGGACAACCGGTGCCATCACTACAACCAGTCGGATTTCCACCGGTCCGGACGGCAGCCATGTCACAAGGACGGAGGGAAAATCTGTTATGCACGGGATGAAGCAGACCGGTGCAACTCAACCTGCCAGTCAGATGGTGCCACGGCCCTCATGGCCTTAGGCGCCAAAATCACCTTGGCAAGAAAAGGAGGGGAAAGGACTGTCGATCTTGTAGACTTTTACACCGCAGACGGTATCATGCCCTTCGCCATGGAATCCCATGAACTTCTCAAAGAAATCATTATCCCCATGCAGGGAGCCCAAAGTGCCTATAAGCGCCTTGCCTACAGATCTGCCATTGACTACCCTATTGTCTGTGCAGGTGTTCTTTTAAAATCATCCAAAAAAAATGAAATAAGAGAAGTCAGGATCGTCGTCGGTGCCATGGGCAGGTCTCCTCTCTTCCTTGTTCGGGCGTCATCCTCCTTAAAAGGGAAAAAGCTGACTGATATGGATGCATTTAAAAAAGCGGCCGATATCGCAATGGATAACGCATCAACATTTGCTGTTCATAATGTGGGATCTACTCTTGAATACCGATGTGCCATGGTGTCACAAATGGTATTAAGAGCACTTAAGCAGGCAGCTGAAGCTGCAAAGAGATAACAAGAATAACGGAGTTTGCTTAAAATGGAAAAAATACAGATCACTTTGAATATAAATGATAAACCCTGTGAGGTTATGGTCTATCCAAACGACACCCTTTTGGAGGTGCTGCGGGATGAGCTTGACCTGACCGGCTCAAAAGAAAGCTGCGGTGAAGGGGTCTGCGGGTCCTGCACCGTTCACATGGACGGAAAACCTGTCCGGTCTTGCCTGACACTTGCCATGGAAGCCCAGGGTACAAAGATTAAAACAGTGGAAGGGCTTGCCAACGGGGATGATTTATCAGATCTTCAGCAGTCCTTTATAGATCACGGGGCTGTCCAGTGCGGATTCTGCACCCCTGGCATGCTCATGTCTGCTGATGCACTGCTCAATGAAAATCCCAGGCCAGATGAAAAAACCATCCGCAAAGCCCTTGCCGGAAATATTTGCCGGTGTACAGGCTATGCAAAGATTGTTGAAGCAGTGGCCCATGCGGGCAACCCACAGGAACATTGCCCAGATTGTGTAGATAAATAAGGAGTCGGGGAGTTTCTCCTCAAAAGCTTTTTTGGTAAACCAATTACGTTTTAATGATTGTCAGAGGTTCGTCCGGGGAATCGCCTATTCGCCCGTACAATCCTTAACAATCATATCGAGGAACTGACGTACGGCAGCTATCTCGCTGAGATAAGATTTGAACCAGCCCCAGCAGACGGATTCCCACGACGACGATGACCGTTTCTGCCTGTATGGACTTCGGAGAAGATAGGGGGCGGCTGAGGAAAACTATAATCATTTGTTAAGGATTGTACGGGCGAATAGGCGATTCCCCGGACGAACCGAGCGGAGATCGAAAAACTCCCCTATTACTCAAATAAATAGGGAGTAAATCAAAGGAGTAAAAGATGTCTGATTACACCATCATCGGAAAAAGAATGCCCAGGGTTGATTCCAGGGCCAAGGTTATGGGCAAGGCAAAGTATACGGCCGATCTGAAACTGCCCGGCATGCTGGTGGGAAAAATCAAAAGAAGCCCCTATGCTCACGCCCGCATTATAAATATTGATACGTCAAAGGCTGATGCTCTTCCCGGTGTAAAGACCGTGGTAACAGGAAAAGATACTGAAGGCGTTAAATGGGGAGTATTTGCCTATACCCGTGACCAGCAGTTTATTCAAATAGAAAAAGTCAGATACATCGGGGATGAAGTGGCAGGCGTGGCTGCTGTGGATGAAGAGACCGCCCTTGAAGCCCTTGACCTCATTGATGTTGAATATGAGGAGCTGCCGGCCGTATTTGATCCCATGGAAGCCATGGTATCGGAAACCGAACTCATCCATGAAGATTTTCCCAACAACATTAATATCCATGTGAACATCGATACAGGAAATGTGGATGAGAACTTTGAAAAAGCCTACTATATCAGGGAAGACACCTTTTTGGCATCGGAAGAATCCTATTTCCATGCTGAACCTTACGCAGTTGTGGCAAGGTTCGACCATGAAGACTGCCTGGAAATCTGGATGCCCAATGCCGGACCCCATATGAAATCCAAACCTTTGTCCAATTCATTCAAAATTCCCCTTCATAAGGTAAAGGTCAAAAAAATTGCCATTGGCGGTGCATTCGGGGGTCGGTCAGAGATCTGCCCGGCAGACTATATCTGCGCCCTTCTTGCGAAAAAGACTAACAGGCCTGTAAGAATCGAGTTCACAAGAGAAGAAAACACCATTGCTACCCGACAGGGACATGCCATGATCACCACCCATAAAACAGGGGTGGATAAAGACGGAAGGGTTCTGGCTCGTGATACTACCTGCTACATGGATGGTGGTGCCTATTCCAGCACCGGCCCCATTGCCACAAGTGTCCCCTTTCTTTCCATGGAACAGGCCTACCGGATGGAAAGCGTTCGTTACAACGGATATCGGATCTATACCAACAAACCCATCAGGGGTATGATAAGAACCCACGGACGTGGATTTGCCTGCGGGTTAGACACCCAGCTGGACATGATTGCAGACCATATTGGCATTGACCCTGTGGAGATGAGACTGAGAAATTCCCGACAACCTGGTGAATATACCAGTACAAAATCCTATGTCGACTCCTGTGCCATGGATGAAACCATTTTAAAGGCAGTTGAAAAATCAGGTTTCAAGAAAAAATGGGGTAAACTGCCACCCTTCCACGGTATCGGCATCGGCACCAATTCCGTGCAGACAGGGTTTCCCATGGGCATCCGGGGCGGCTCACAATCTTTTATCAAATTCAACGAAGACGGGGAAGCAACGGTCATGTCAGGGGTTGTGGACAACGGCCAGGGCAATGACAACATGCTGGTCCAGATAGCGTCTGAAGAACTGGGACTTCTGCCCGAAGACATCCATCTTGTTTCCGCCGATACAGAGACCACGTCTTCCGATCCGGGATCTTACTCCCAGGTTTCAACCTTTGTGGGCGGCCAGGCTGTGAAGAACGCGGCACAGAACTGCCGGGAAAAGCTTTTTGAAGTGGCTTCAAAAGTATTAAAGGTGAAACCTGACAAGCTTGCAGCCAAAAACCGCCTCATTTTTGTCAAAGATGATCCTGAAAAATCTATCCCCATTAAAAAAGTGGTTCGAATCAGCCTTTTAAACTTCAATTCCGTTAATGCCGAAGGCGGATACTGGCCCAAGGTAGACATGAAACGTGAATGGGTCTCCAACCCCTACGGACAGATGTGTGAGGCATTTTCATTCGGCACCACTATCGTTGAAGTCAAGGTGGACCCTGACACGGGTCAGGTTGAAGTGTTAGAGGTAACCGCTGCCCAGGATGTTGGATATGGTATAAATCCCCTGGTCCTTGAAGGCCAGTTTGAAGGCGCCCTTACCATGGGCGGACAGGGCGGCATGCTCACCGAATACCATGAATGGAAAGACGGCAGATGCCTCAACCCCACCATGCTGGATTATAAACTGCCCCTGGCCTGTGACATGCCCAAAATAAATAATATCATTGTGGAATCAATTGATCCCAAAGGACCCTACGGGGCCAAGGAAGCCGGCATGTCCATTGCCATGTCGGCAGCTCAAGGCTACAGTGCAGCGGTCAGTAATGCCATAGGTGTCTACATGGACTCTTTTCCCTTGACCCCGGATAAGATTCTTGCCGCCATTAAGGAGAAAAAAGCGCAGAATGAAAAAGAGAAAACGTAACTCAGGTGGATAGGCCGAAGGCTGAAGACTGGTAGGGAAAAGCGCATTTCAAAGCCATGTTTGATGCAAGAATCAGATATGTCTGTCAAAGTACGGCAATCGTGCTTTTCTAATCCCTTCAGCCTTCAGTCTAAACAGCTTCAGCCTGAATACGTAAGTTACGAAAAACCCTCATAAAATATGCGATCAATTGATTACAACCGGAACGAACTAAATGAAGAAAATTAAAGTTGAAGATGCAGTTGGAACGGTTCTTGCTCATGACATGACACGGATCATCCGGGGAAAATTCAAAGGGGTCGGGTTTCAAAAAGGACATATCGTACAAAAGAAGGATATCCCGGAACTCTTAAAGATCGGTAAGCAGTATCTTTTTGTTCTTGATCTTGGAAAAGATCAGCTCCATGAAGATGATGCTGCAACAAGGATAGCAAGAGCTATTTCAGATCAAAACCTGGAATTTTCCGAACCCCGGGAAGGTAAAATCAATATAAGTACCAAGTATGCAGGTCTTCTAAAAATTAATGTTGATGCCCTGCTCCAGGTGAATAAAATGGAGAGCATTATTGTGGCCACACTGAAGAATAATTTTCCCTGTAAAAAGGGAGAGATCATCGCTGCCACAAGGATCATTCCGTTGACCATCCCCACAAAAAACATCGAAGTACTTGAAGCACTGGCAAAAAAGAGAAAGACCATTCTTTCGGTCAAACCGTACAAATCATTTAAAGTGGGTGCTGTGATAACCGGTTCTGAAGTCTTTAATGGATTGATCACAGATGATTTCGGACCGTCCGTGGGGAAAAAGATTATTGATGCCGGATGTACACTCATTAAAAAAATCATTGTACCCGATGATGTTACAGCCATTTCCAATGCTATCCAGGAATTAAAGAATATAGGGAGTGAGTTGATCATTACCACTGGAGGGCTCTCAGTAGACCCGGATGATGTTACCCGCCAGGGAGTTATCAGATCTGGTGCCGATGTTACATTTTACGGAAGCCCTGTTCTTCCCGGGGCCATGCTCATGGTCTCCATGCTGGATACTATCCCTGTCATCAGTCTTCCGGCCTGTGTGTTTTATTTTAAGCAGACCGTGTTTGATCTGATTTTTCCAAGGGTTCTTGCCGGTGAAACCATCAGGGAAGATGATATTGCAGCCATGGGTCACGGCGGCTTGTGCATGAACTGCAAGGTCTGTCACTATCCTGTCTGTTCATTTGGCAGATAAATTTAGTTGGTATCATCCTTATTATGATTGCCTTTACATATCTGTTACAACCGACGTTCAAGGCAATAAAAACACATAGAGATAAAAGAAACACCCTATACAATGAAATATAAATGTCGAAAAATATATGGCACCTTGAAAAAAGCTCTGGAAGAAAAGATAAGCTCCCACAATCTTGCAGATCAGCCTATCGACATCACGTGCAAGGCCCTTTCAGCAAGACAGGCCATTGGGACTCCAGATCATGATGATTACCCCATTATCAAAGGCAAAGAGGTCATGGTTGAGGCTGATTTTCTTAATGCAAAGGGCCAGAGCTTTACTGATGAATTTGAAAACAGAGCATATCGCGTTAAAGACCTTTTATCCATGGATCTTTTTTCAAACAGGAAACGTGCCTCTTTTATTGCAGGGTTGAATGCTGTTTACAGATATCTTGGTCTTGCTGACAAGACTATTCATTGCAAGGACAAAGAACCGGTTCTTTGTGCAAAAAAACTTTCTGATATTATCCAGAAAGATTCAAAGGTACTTCTGGTTGGACATCAACCAAGGTTTCTTGAAAAATTTGCATCTCACTGCCAGGTGCGGGCAGTCGATCTTGATCAGGAGAATGTCGGAAAAGATTTTTTTGCTGTCACCATTGAGCCTGAAGAGCATACAAAAGAGGCCATCAACTGGTGCGACACGATATTTGCAACCGGCTCAACCATTGTCAATAACACTATTTCAAATTTCATTGATGCGGGCAAACCTGCTGTTTTTTATGGAGTGACCATTTCGGCACCCGCAAAGATTCTTAATCTTACAACCTTTTGTGAATACGGACATTAAAGTAAAAATGAAAACAATGAACATCTCAGAACTTGTTATTGCTATAAAAGGAGCCGGGGAAATGGCTACCGGTGTTGCCTGGCGTCTTTTTCAGTCAAATTTTAAAAATATTTTCATGATGGAGATTGAAAATCCCATAGCTGTCAGGCGACAGGTCAGTTTCTGTGAAGTAATTCATGATGAGAAGGTCATTGTGGAAGGTGTTGAGGCTAAAAAGGTCTTGCGACCGGATGACTTCCAAACTACCTGGGACAGCAGTTGCATACCTGTCATTATTGACCCGGATTGGAAATCTATTAAAGCGATCCAGCCCCATGTGGTTGTCGATGCGATTATTGCCAAGAAAAACCTGGGCACAAATCTGTCCGAAGCCCCTCTCGTTATTGGTCTTGGGCCCGGATTTGAGGCAGGCAGAGATGTCCACATGGTCATAGAAACCAATCGGGGCCATAATCTTGGAAGGATTATTTTAAAGGGTTGTGCCGAACCTAATACCGGAGCCCCCGGCAATATTAACGGGTACACCAAAGAAAGAGTTTTTCGTTCCCCCTGTTCAGGCATATTCAAGTCTTCTTTAAACATCGGCACCCTTGTCAAACAAAATGATGTGGTTGGACATGTTGACGGTAAACCTGTCGTTGCTCAGATAGACGGCGTTTTAAGGGGACATATAAGAAATAACACAATGGTTACCAAGCAGCTTAAAATCGGGGACATTGATCCCAGGGGAAACAGGCAGCATTGCACCACGATCTCGGAAAAAGCTCGGGCCATCGGCGGCAGTGTGCTTGAAGCTATCTTAAGAAAATACAATCAATGATGGCGTCGTAGAAAGTCCCATCTACTGCGTTGCAGCGGTTTTTCAGGAACTCGGCATACTACTTGTATTGCCTCGCCCCTGAAAAACCGCTGCGCCTTGTATATGGAACTTTCTACTTAGCCATCGCTGATAGACACAGAAGTTTTGTTTACACTGAAAACTGATTATCAATATCACAGGAGGAAAAAGCATGCGTGCAATAGTATTAGGCGGAGCAGGCGGTATGGGTCAGGGTGTTGCCCGGGACCTGATAAAACAACAACAGGTAACAGATGTTATCTTAGCTGACTTATATCCGGACCCGGAAAGACTGGCACCGAAATTACGTGACAGTGAAAAAGCAACCCTTATCAAGATGGATGTAAATGATCACGACGCCATGGTGAACAGATTCAAAGAAATCGATGTTGTGATTAACTGCGCAGGTCCCTTTTACAAGACTGCCGTGCCGGTGGCAAAGGCTGCTGTCGAGGCTAAGAAAAACTATATAGATATCTGTGATGATTATGAGGGAACCGAAATTCTTTTCAACTCTGACATTGATAAGATGGCCAAAGAAGCCGGCATAACCGTTCTGACTGGTATGGGTTCTGATCCCGGAACCAACAATGTCCTTGTGAAATCTTATGCAGACCGCCTGGACACTGTTGATGATATTTACCTCTATTGGGTGGTCAGCATTGCCGAGCTTGCAGGAGCAGCCTGGGACCACAGTCTTCATATGACCCTTGGAAAAATCCCTCAATATATCGATGGAAAACTTGTCTATGTGGAAGGCGGGACCGAAGAAGTGGCAGAACAGTTTTTAGAACCCCTTGGCACCTGCCACGTCCGCTATGTGGGCCATCCCCAGCCCCTGACCCTCCCCAGGTACCTCAAAGGTGTCAAAAATGTAATCATCAAGGGTGCACTCATCCCATTATGGGTGGATGAACTGATAAAAGATCAGAAAAATTCAGGTCTTTTAGGCACAGAACCCATTGATATCAAAGGAACCAAAGTAACACCCTACGACCTTGCACTAAAGCTTTGGGAGACTATTCCCAAAGGAAGGGATAACGGCCCCCAGTCTTCGGGTCTTAAGGTTATTGTCAAAGGAGAAAGAGACGGCAAGAAAGTCACCTACACCGCTGACATGGTAGGCAGGATGGCTCCGGGAACAGGACTTCCAGCCTCCATAGCATCCCTTATGATGGATGCAGGTGATGTGACGGTAAAAGGGGTAGTGGCACCGGAAGGCTGCATTGACCCTGCCAAATTCCTCGGTGCATTTTTAAAGAGAGGGGCCAGAATCCATCAGACAGAAACAATTTCATCCATGTTTGAAGTTTAGAACAGGACAGGAGGCGTTCCATGAAAGAGACAAAAAAACTGAACATCACTAAAAGCCGGGAACTGTTTGAAGAGGCAACCACGCTTATTCCCGGAGGGGTCCTGGGTGCCAGAAAGCCAGGCGATTTTATTGACGGAGAATACCCCATCTTTCTTGAATCAGGCAAAGGCTGCCGTTTGATTGATGTTGACGGAAATAAATTTATTGATTTTCTCTGCGGTTACGGGCCCATCATCCTGGGTTACCGTGAAGAAGAGGTAGATGAGGCGGTTTATAAACAGATAAAAGAGAAAGGATTCTGTTTCACCCTGACCCAGAAATTCCAGAACCTATTGGCTAAAAAGTTGACCCAGATTGTACCCTCTTCTGAAATGAGCATTTTCTTGAAAACAGGTTCTGATGCAACCACAGCCAGCATCCGTATTGCAAGGGCCTATACGAATAAACTCAAGGTGATGCGTTGCGGTTACCATGGCTGGCACGACTGGTGCGTTGAAATGAAGGGCGGGATTCCGTCAAAATTTTATGAAGATGTCTTTGAATTTCAATACAACAACCTTGACCAGCTTCAAGACCTGATGGCAACCCATGGCGATGAGACTGCTGCCATCATCATAACGCCTTTCGGCCACCCCAACCATCAAAAAATGCAGATTCCCAAGCCCGGGTTTCTTGAAGGGGTCAGGGAAATTGCAGACAGCTATGGCGCGGTACTTGTTTATGATGAGATTCGTACCTGTTTCAGGCTTTCAATGGGCGGTGCCCAGAAACTTTATGGCGTTACCCCTGACCTGACTGTTCTTGGAAAAGCCATGGCCAACGGATACCCCATCTCTGTTGTGACCGGAAAAAAGGATGTCATGATGGCAGCTGAACACAAGCTGTTTATTTCCTCTACCTTTTTCCCCAACAGTGAAGCCTTTGTTGCCGCGCTTAAAACCATTGAAATCCTTGAGCGGGACAACGTGCTTGAAGATATCTGGAAAAAAGGCGAATGGTTCATGAAAAAGATTCAGGAAGTGATTGATAAACATGATGTAGGTGCTGAGCTGACCGGTGTGGCCCCCATGTTTTACATAACATTTAAAAAGGACGAAACAGGCGCATACAAGGGCAAGCGGAAGGATTTTTACACTCAGCTCATCCGCAAAGGATTCTTTTTCACCCCCTTTCATCATTCCTATATAAGCTACCGACACACCCAGGAAGATCTGGAACTGGCGGTAAACGCCATTGATGAATCCCTGAGCTTTATAAAGGAGAAGTATCAGTAAAAATACTCCTGATTGTAAACTTGACAATGCTTTCGCACCCGTATAGTAATGTTAAAAATATAGAATATTTTATAGGAGAAAATGGCGGTCGGTGGCCATGTTGCTGCAGGCTAAAACGGTAACCATTAAGAAAAGGAGGCGTTATGCAAACCAAAAAAATCTTTCTGCCTGAATCTGAAATCCCTCGCCAATGGTACAATGTCGCTGCCGATATGCCCACTCCGATGGAACCGCCGCTCCATCCAGGGACCGGCCAACCCGTCGGCCCGGAGGATCTGGCTCCCATCTTTCCCATGCCACTCATCGAGCAGGAAGTTAGTCAGGAAAGGTTTAT
>Ga0255365_10128_pt2 | contig 15162 bp, 10 predicted proteins | sample ANMaggSeSYBR01J3_FD_182089 | JGI IMG/M metagenome (GOLD analysis project Ga0255365, IMG submission 182089) | Sediment cell enrichment communities from methane seep in Santa Monica Basin, California, United Staets - ANME aggregate JGI... | ecosystem: Environmental > Aquatic > Marine > Cold seeps >... | reverse complement strand
AATGCGGTTCACATCAGTTGTGGTCACAACATTACTTAGCCGCATCCTTGATGATGCCTCTGCCAGGCGGACCAGGGCTTCAAGCTGTCTGGCAGTAACAGGTACAGGAGAATTGGGATCGGATGACCCCTGGTTCCTGAGGTTGAGGTAAAAATCAATGATCATCTGCCTGGCATCGTCCTCCAGGACAGGGAAAATGTTACGTTTGGAATAAGCGATATATTTTCTCATCAATTCCGGGTCAATGGCTGGCTGGATTACCTCCATAGCTTCATCTATCTGGTCCTGGGTGACAGGTGATGATTGTACATTATGGAACTGGGCATTGATCTCTCCCGCATAGTGCCCTTTCATTATATGTTCGGCAATATCCGTATCCCTTTTCTTACCGGGCTCGTCAGTCAGTATGAAGATAAGGTCGAACCTGGAGATGAGGGCAGGAGGCATATTGATCTGCTGTGGAATGTTCTCATACTTGTCGAACCTGCCAAATTTGGGATTAGCCGCACCCAGCAGGGCACATCGGCTCTTAAGAGTAGCCAGTATGCCAGCCTTTGCAATACTTATGGTCTGCTGTTCCATGGCCTCATGCAGGGCACTCCTGTCTTCCTTTGCCATCTTGTCCATTTCATCCACTGCTGCCATGCCCTTATCTGCCAGTACCAGTGCGCCTGCTTCCAGCGTCCACCGCCCGTCACCGAAATCATCCTTAACTGCCGCTGCAGTAAGACCGGCAGATGTAGTGCCCTTGCCTGAAGTGTAGATGCCCCTTGGCGATAATTTAATCGCATAGCGTAAAAGCTGGGATTTAGCAATACCAGGGTCTCCCACCAGCAGCATATGAATATCACCCCTGATCCTTGACCCGTCAGGCAAATGTTTTGCCACTCCTGAGAACAACTGCAGTGCCATAGCTTCTTTTATCTCCTCATAGCCAAAGATGCTGGGAGCGATAGAGGATATCATCCTGTCATAAATATCAGGTGAACCGCCCAGTTCCCTGATCACCTCTTCATCTTCAGGTGTGATCTTGATCTCATCAAACTCATGGTCTTCCCGTTCGATCGACAGTCCGTCCAGTACCAGGTCAAAATAAGTGCTCTTGATCTGGTTCTTTTCTCTCTGGTAACTCCTCAGTGTACCCACAATGGTCACACGGTCCCCTGGGGCCACCAGTCCTGACAGGTCATCCTCAATGTCAATATCCAGTGTCTGGGGCTGTTCACCGCCCCTCAGGTCTTCCGGGGATTCCTGCAGCCTGAGCTTCTGGGCATCCACGAAAATAGATTCATTTACAAGCAATTTGAACGGACCCTGCCTGCCGCATTGCTCATTCTCACATTCCAGGGGCTGTACGAACTTATTGCCGCTCTGGAAAACATTTGTTATATGGCCGCACCTCTGGCATTCAAATGCTGCCCTGACCAGTTTGGGCCTGACCTCAGTAGCCTTTCTGATTATACCATCAATAGCGATCAGTTTCGAAATATTTTCGCTCCTTAGAAGGCGTATATCTATCCTTGAAGAGAGCTTGATAATCCTTATGTAGGCATCCTCTAAGGTTACATCCATTGGCAGGTCTATCTTCCGAAGAGCATTATTGGCATCATCCAGTACTTTGGTAGGTGTTTCCAGTAGCTCTGTTGCAAGTTCCAGGTCATATCTTTCAATATCAGGAAATTCAATTACCAGGCTCTTACTTTCCGGATAAATGCCTGCAAGGGATAGCAGTTGCTCCCAGTAATAACGTTTATAGAATTCTTCCCAGACAGGTTCGGATGAATGTTCGGTCATTTTAATTAATCTGGTTTATGACGGGTAATTGGATATGAATGTTTCTATAGAGAGCAGGGTGAAAGTATTCTCTTGATATTGTTTTTGCTCCAGTGGAAATAGGGGGGTGTTATATTTCACGTTTTTTTGTTCGTGTTTGTACGAAATACTTATATACAATAAATTTATAATAGTTAAGTGTACAGACGAGGTTTAACACTATTTTATATTCTCCCACCCCCTTCCCTCGTTTGTACCCTCCACTATTATTAATGAAATATTATTCATTGCTTCATAGAAAAGTTGATAAAGCATAAAAAATGATAACTTTCTATATAGCAATGCTGAAAAGGATTTTTAATGATTCTACTTATTGTCATTTATGAGGGATAAATTATGAATGAAAAGGATAATGAGACTTCACAGGATTCCGGGGTGGAACCTGAAAAACTTGGGTCCGGACCAATTCCTGAAAAGGAAGAGGATTTACCTGAAGAAGAACCGGTAGTAGCTTCTGATGAGGAATCGATCACAACTTCTGATAAAGAGCCGGAGGAAGATATCGAAGTATCACCAGAAACTCCCCTGGAAGAAGAATTGGTAGAATCTTCTGATGAGGATTTGGTTACATCTTCTGATAAAGAGCCGGAGGAAGATATTGAAGTATCACCAAAGAAGAACCGGTAGTAGCTTCTGATGAGGAATCGATCACAACTTCTGATAAAGAGCCGGAGGAGGATATTGAAGTATCACCAGAAACTCCCCTGGAAGAAGAATCGGTAGAATCTTCTGATGAGGATTTGGTCACATCTTCTGATAAAGAGCCGGAAGAAGATATCGAAGTATCACCAGAAACTCCCCTGGAAGAAGAATTGGTAGAATCTTCTGATGAGGAAACGATGGCAGTTTCTGATAAAGAGCCAGATGAAGATATTGAAGTATCACCAAAAACTCCCCTGGAAGAAGAACAGGTAGTAGCTTTTGATGAAGAATCGGCGGCAGCTTCTGATAAAGAGCCGGAGGAAGAAGTTGAAGTGGTACCAGAAATACCAGTGAAAGAAGAGATTCCTGTTAAAAAAGAGCCTGAAACACCACCAGAACCGGCCCCTGTGATCAAAGAAGAGACAAAAGAGGCACCACCTAAAGAAGTAGTGATCATAAAAGAAGTGGAAAAAAAACCCAACAAGTTCGTTAGAAAGATCAAGCGAACAGCACTTGTAATTGTCCTGGTAATCGCACTGGCCCTTGCAGGCACCATGTATGCCTGGACTTCTGGTATGGATGATTTGAGAGATGATAACACATACCTGATAGTGGTGGTCTATAAGGATGTACCCCATGCTGCCAGTATCTATCACACGGATACAAAACAATCAGATGTTATTGAAGTAACCGAACTTGGGGCATTATCAAATAATAAGCAGTTTTATGAGAATGTCCAGAAGCAGCATAATGTATTAATTGACAGGCTGATCATAATTGACATAGAAACATTCAGAAAACTATCGACTGAAGAATATATCATTTATGATGAAACCGATGAAAGGATAGATGTTGATGAGATGTGCAGCTGGATCATTGGAACGGGCTACCCCCCAGAAGAAGTACAATTGAATGATACACCTTCAAAAGTCAAGGCCAAGATCCTTAAGTCCTGGATAGATCATTACAGTGATAAATTGATCAGCGGTTACGGCGGATATTCTGCCAGGGTCATATTAAATGCATATCGTTCAGACAAAATCGTAATCTACCCAGGGAATTCTGCCCTGATGATTATGAAATATGTTGCTGTGGAAAGGATATTCATACCATTGGATTAAGCAGATGGACCTACCATCTGCTCTCTTTTAAATCCCTTCGTTTCTTTTCAAGGAAAGAGTATACCGGACCGTGCGGAGAACCCTTGAGCAGCATCTCGATACCGGTACGTACTACCAGTACCTGGTCAGGGTACCCCATCAAGCTCACTGTTTTCCCCATAACCGATATCTTACTACCTGTCAGATTCTCGAATATTTCCCTTGTCTTACCGTTCTTACCTATTATCCGTCCCTTAAACCGTTTCATTTCCTTGGGCGTATTAGCTATGTGGCTCAGATCAATAATTTCCAGGATAAGCATATCATCATCAAACAGGCGCAGGGCCTTCTCAGGACTAAAACCCCTCCCTATAGCTTTTATTACCTCTGCTGCCCTCATTGCCATCAGCGGGTCTTCGGGACTAATGATCTCAACACTCCCTGTCTGGCTGTCAATGTCAAGTTTTGAAGTGGACTTTTTCTCAATAATATCTTTAATGCTCCCCTCAGGTCCAATTATTGCGCCGACCCTGTCCATGGGAACTTTAATGTAAGTGGATGTTTTGCTATCTATCATACCAGCCCCCATAAAATACTTAATAGCACATATTACTGATGGTCGAGCCCGGACTGAATTACCTTTTCATAAAGGTCTTTGGTATCCACGTCCACTTTGGACCTGGAGAAGAACCTAGCCATATTGTCGATATCCCTACGAAGGAATTCGCCTGAATTCAGGTGGTCAAGTGTCACAGACTGACCCATATCAATAAATACAGGAGTCAGGGAATCAGGGTCTACCAGAATATTGTATTCACTCAGGTCGCCGTGTACCAGTTGTGCATCCCTGTACAACCGCACAAGGAAATCCTCAACAGCTTCATATACGAATGATGCCTGTTCTGTATCAAGGTTAAAATCACGAAGTTGCGGGAAGGGAATATTTTCCGCTCCGATAAACTCCATAACCAGTATGTTCCTGTTGGTTATAAGAGGCATGGGTACATTCAACCCCGCTTCCTTTGCCCGGCTTAAATTCCTGAATTCCTTACGGGTCCATGCCAGTACAATATCCTGTTTGGTGTGTCTTATGTTCCTGAACCTCACATCACCTATCAGGTAATCCTGCATAGCCCTGAAATTACTATTACTTATGCGATAGATTTTGATTGCTAACTCCTGCAGTTCATCATCCTGTGTTCTTACTGCATGGAAGATGTTGGCCTCTTTCCCTGTACTTACTGTACCCCCAAGCGCATCCAGGTATCCCTTTGATGAAAGCTTATACAGGGCCATCAGTGTAGCTCTATCGAAAACCTCATCCTTGACCTTAAAATCTTCAGAATCCTTGATCCTCTTCCTGAACTCATCAAGTTTATCGTCAAACCTTTCCAGTTTTTTTGAAGACGTAGTGTCCAGGTCGACCATAATGGATTATCCTTTCAGGTATCCTCTTTTTTCCAGCCAGTCCACTTGTGGTCTGGTGTATCGCCATACAACATCTGACTTCGCATCCTGGAAATCCCAAGGTACCACAATAACGATATCACCTGCGCGAATCCACGTACGTTTTTTCATCTTTCCCGGAATCCTTCCGAGTCTTACCACTCCATCCATGCACCGCACTCTTATCTTATTAGCACCAAGCATACTTTCAACTACACCAAGAATTTCTCTATCCTGTTTGCGGGGAACCCTCACTCTTATTACTTCATTTTCTACTGGTGGTTTTTTCCTATGAATACTCAGATTAACACCTCTATATAAAAAGAGAAAAACAGTTGTTCACATGATTTCCTCTGATAATGAACCGTTGCATTATTTTTATATTAATTGACACGTAGATATATAAAACTAAGCTATTACTATGACAGCATATTGCAATCGACAGGTCAGGAAAATGCTCACTTCGTTCGCATTTTCCAAGCCTACGTGAAAGGATATACTTTCCTATACGTGTACAAATTATGTAATAATCCAGGATTTAACAACTTATCCTAAACAGTAGAGGCGTAGGGTGATTGGTCCAGTATACTGATACCATTATTAGATATGTTCAGTACACGTATCTCGTTTAATGTACTCGAACCCCTTAGTTTTGCTATATAGATGGAACGCTGTAGGTTGTTACCTGAAACCACTCGACCAAGGCGTGTCACTGAATCTGCACCGTATTCTACAACAGACTCAATATTGAAAGTCGTACCTACGGTGACGATAGAAGTAACATCATATTCTCTTAGCACACCGAACAGGTCATCTACAAGTGTCTTTAATTTGTAAGGAGAATCAATTGCAAGTAACATGGCTTCAATGGCATCAATAAATATCCGGTCAGGTTTTACCTCTTCAATCTTACGGACAAGTAGCTTCTTAAAGCTCATGATAAGTTCCATAGGTGCCATGTCAATAGTCTTCTGTAACCTGAGTTCAGGGTTGGCTATATCAACAAATGTTATCTTACCAGCTTCCTCCATTTCCCATAAATCCCATTTGAATGAAGAATACATCTCTTTTTTCAGGGATTCTGCTGATTCGGAAGTCATAACACAAAGGGATTTTTCATTGTTCTGGGCACCATGATACAAAAATTGGGAGCCAAATACAGTTTTACCGGTCCCTGATTCCCCGGAAACCACATTTACTGTCTTTTTGAAATAGCCACCGTTCAACAAATCATTGTAACCAGTGATTCCTGAATCCACCCTATCCAAAATTTCATTCTTGATTGTCATTTGAACCAACTAAGATATTAACATACTTCATTATGAAATTTTCCATTGGAAAACACAAAATATACTACTCTATATATACTACTCTATAATTCCAGTTGTCCCATTCGTTCAACAGCCTCATTTATCCGTTCCACTGACTGGGTCAGGGAAAAACGCACATACCCTTCACCATAATCACCGAAACCCACGCCTGGTGTGGCCACGATACCTGCTTCTTCCAGCAGTATCTTTGATAAGCCCATTGAATCATGACCCTCAGGTACAGGGGCCCAGATATAGAATGTAGCCTTTGGCGGCTTGACATCAATACCCAGTTCCTTTAATCCCACCATCAGGGCATCCCGCCTATGTGTGTATATCTTGTTCATGTCACTGATACACTGCTGGGGACCCTGCATTGCCGCGATACCTGCCTCCTGTACAGCCTCAAAGGCCCCGGAATCCATATTGGTCTTGACCTTGCCCAGACCGTCCAGGATTTCTGCATTACCCACAGCGAACCCTATCCTCCATCCGGTCATATTATAGGTCTTTGACAGGGAATGCAGCTCAATACCCACGTCCATGGCGCCGTCAAATTTTAAGAAACTTGGTGCCTTATAACCGTCAAATGTCATCTCACTATAGGCATTGTCATGGACAATGATAACCTCATTTTCTTTTGCGAACTCAATTACCTCTTCAAAGAACTTGTCAGGTGCTATGGCCGATGTGGGGTTATTCGGGTAGTTCAAAAACATTAGTTTTGCCAGCTTTGCTACATCTTTGGGTATTGCATCAAGGTCAGGCAGAAAGTCATTTTCTTCAAGCAGAGGCATAATACAGGGCTTTCCATCAGCAAACAATGTGCCTATTTTATACACAGGATATGCGGGGTCCGGGATCAGGGCAATCTCTCCGGGGTTTATAAATGCCAGTGGTATATGGGCAATACCCTCCTTTGAGCCTATCACGGTCAGCACCTGGGAGACTGGGTCCAGTTCAATACCCAGGTGTTCCTTGTACCACTTTGCTGCGGCTTCCCTGAAAGACAGCATGCCGGTATATGAAGGGTATTTATGCCTGGTTGGGTTTTGTGCAGATCTATACAGGGCCTGGATAACATTATCAGGTGTGGGCATATCCGGGTCGCCAACACCCAGGTCTATCACATCCACGCCTTTTTCAATTACTTTAGCCTTTGCCTTATCTATAGCTGCAAAAAGATACGGAGGGAGATTGTTGATCCTTTCTGAGTACATTGGTTCCACCTTTGGTAAATGATAAAATGAAGTGCTTGAACTGAATTGCAAAATGTCTTTATATCTACTTAAACCTTTAAGTTACACAATTTATGAAAATCTCTGACATTGACATTCCTGATGCTGTAAAAGGATTCTACACAGAGTCCGGCATATCTAAACTTTACCCGCCCCAGGAAAAGGCTGTTGAAGCCGGACTGCTTGAAGGGCGAAATATATTAGCAGCCGTGCCCACGGCGTCGGGCAAGACCATGATCGCTGAGATGGCCATGCTGAAATCCATCATCAATGGCGGGAAGTGCCTGTATATCGTGCCCCTCAGGGCATTGGCATCAGAGAAATATGCACGGTTCAGGGAATTCCAGGAACTTAACATGCAGGCAGGGGTTTCCACAGGCGACCTGGATTCCAGGGACGAATGGCTGGGCAGGAGGGATATTATTGTTGCAACCTCTGAGAAGACTGATTCACTGATACGCAACGGTGCATCCTGGATAAAGGATATTACAGTAATTGTGGCAGATGAGGTGCACCTGCTGGATTCACCTGACAGGGGCCCGACCCTTGAGATCACCCTTGCACGGCTCATGCAAATGAACCCGGATGTCCAGATAATCGCACTCTCTGCCACAGTGGGAAATGCACAGGAGATGGCGCAGTGGCTTGATGCTGCACTGGTTGAGAGCAAATGGCGGCCTATCGACCTGCTGGAGGGAGTATTTTTAAGTGGTGCAATAAAATTCCAAAATTCCCTGCGTACTGTGGAGCATAAGTACAAAGATGAACTGACTGACCTGGTCTATGATACCCTTAATGAAGGTGGGCAGTGTCTTGTATTTGAAAGCAGCCGCCGGAATGCTGAGGCCAGTGCCAGGCGGCTTGGCCAGACCCTTGGTAAGAGCTTAAGGATCCCGGGAAGCCCTGGAAGCTCAGAAAGTCCCGGACATGAATACAGCGCAAAACTGGATAGCCTCGCCAACCAGGTCCTGGATACTGGTGAGACTGAGATCACAAGGCGGCTGGCACAATGCGTAAGGGGTGGGGCGGCATTCCACCATGCCGGACTGCTGTCAGAGCAGAGAAAACTTATAGAGGACGGGTTCAGGAACAATCTTATCAAGGTTCTATCATCCACACCCACACTTGCCGCTGGACTTAATCTACCTGCCAGGCGCGTTATTATCAGGGGTTACAGGCGGTATGACCCAAACTACGGGATGGTGCCCATACCTGTGCTGGAATATAAACAGATGGCAGGGCGGGCAGGCCGTCCAGGGCTTGACCCGTACGGTGAGTCGGTGCTGATATCAAGATCAGATGAAGAACAACAGGCACTTATTGAACAGTATGTGAACAACGATGCCGAGGACATCTATTCCAAACTTGGTACCGAAAGCGCCCTGCGTACCCACATCCTTTCAATAGTATCTACCAGGCTTGTAAAAAGCAGAGAAGAACTTATGGATTTTTTAGGCCGTACTTTTTTCGGGTACCAGCAGGATACCTGGAAGCTTGCGGCTGTAGTCGATGAAGTGATAGAGTTCCTTGTGGCGAACAACTTGATAATAGAGAGTGACGGGCTGCACCCGACCGAACTGGGAGAACTGGTGACCAGATTGTATATTGACCCCATGTCCGCCAGTACCATTGTGGATGGACAGGGGCTCCTGGGCAAGGTGAACATGACCGAACTGACAATGCTTCAGCTTATCTGCAATACACCAAATATGCGGCCTCTGTACCTGAGAAATAACGATTATGGCTGGCTGGATGACTATGTGCAGCAGCACAACGATGAATTTGTAGCTCCTCCTCCCCCGCACAGCAGCGAGTATGAGTGGTTCATGTCTGAAGTAAAGACAGCCGTGTTACTTCTGGAATGGATATCTGAAAGCAAGGAAGATGATATTACAAGCAGGTTCAATATAGGTCCGGGTGATATAAGGGCACAGGCGGACACTGCCCAGTGGCTTATGCATTCCACTGCCCGCATATTTTCTTATCTCGGCAGCGAACATGCAGGGTTTGCACAGGAACTGGTTGAGCGCATATCCTATGGTGCAGCTAAGGAACTGCTGCCCATTATCAAGATAAAGGGTATCGGGCGCGTGCGGGCAAGGAAGCTCTATAATGCAGGATATACGGATATCGAAGCTATCAGGAAAGCTGAATTTAAAGCACTGACTGATATTATCGGTCCGAAGATAGCTGCTAATACCCTCAGGCAGCTCGGAATTGATGTTGATGAAAAATCGAGTGACTTTACAGAAAATGTAAAAGCACAACAAAATCTCAAAGATTTTCAATAAGTGGCATTATTCATAGATAGGCTTTTAACATATGATAATCATCCTTGATTTCTTATAAGAATGTAAAAAGTTACTTCAGACATTTACTTTACACATTTACATTACATATTTACATTACGTATTTTAATTACATATTTTCAGGTGAACATTTTGCATATAATTATCATCGGTGCCGGTGATGTTGGATATCATCTTGCTAAAGCGGTCTATCAGGACCACGAAGTGGTCATTATTGAAAAAGATGAAGATGCCTTAGAGCAGGTACTGGGTCTTGATGTACAGGTTATCCAGGGCAATGGTGCTGATATAAAGGTCCTGAAACAAGCGGGAGTGGAAAATTCAGACCTCGTGGTGGCTGTAACCGATCATGATGAACTCAATATCGTGGCCTGTATGGGAGCCAAGCTGCTGACCGAAAACGGAACCAAGACCATTGCAATGGTCAGTAATCCTGATTATATAAATGAACCTGTGACCATGCGAGAACAAGTGGGCATGAATATCATGATATGTCCCGAACTTTCCCTTGCTTATGAAATGTACCAGATACTCTCGATACCTTCGGCTGTTGATGTCCAGGATTTTGTGGGAGGAATGGTCAAGATGATCGAGTTCAAAGTAAATGACGGAAATGTGCTGGTGAACAAGACACTCAAAAAGATACAATTTCCTCCGTGCAGCATGATCTCAGCCATATTCAGGGATAATGAAGTCATCATTCCGGGAGGGGACGATATCATCCGCTCAGGTGATAGGGTGGTAATGATAGGCAAGGAAGAGGCCATACAGGAGATAAGGAAATGGTTCGAGGTCAGCAACCAGAGCAAAAAAGTGCTGATAGTAGGAGGCGGCACTGTTGGGTTCTACCTGGTTGAGCTGCTTCGGAAAAATGACTTTAACATCACACTGGTTGAGAAGGACCTGAAACGATGTGAAATGATTGCCGAGTCCCTGCCAAATATCATGGTCATAAACGGTGATGGCACTGATATGAAGATACTGGAAGAAGTAAATGTCCCTGGTATGGATGCAGTGGTTTCTGTTACCAATAGTGATGAGAAGAACCTGCTATGCTCCCTGCTTGCCAGGCAGTTGGGCGCAATTAAGGTCATGGCCCGCGTGGAAAGGACCGAATATACCCAGTTGTTCGAAATGGTGGGTGTAGATGTGGCCATGAGTTCCAGGGAAGCTACTATCAACGAGGTGCTCAAGACCACGCTGCTCAAGACAGGCATCCAATCCATTGCCACACTGGAAGGTGAAAAAGCTGAAGTGCTTGAACTGACTGCCAAGGCAGGTTCAAAAATAGTAAAAAAGCCACTGAAAAGTGTCAAGTTCCCAAAAGATGCCATTGTCAGCACAATAGTACGCGAAAGTAACATAATTGTACCAGACGGTAATGTTCAGATACAACCACGTGATAAGGTTATTGTCTTCACCAAATTGGAAATAGTTTCAAAGGTGGAGGAACTTTTCAAGTAGGGCGGATCGCCTTTGTCATGGAATGATTTCAAGATTATTTTAAGGAATGTGGGCAGCCTCTTACTGATAGTAAGCCTGCTTGCACTGGTATCCATTGCAGTGCCCCTGGTATTCAGGGAATATGGAGCCATTTATGCTATGCTGGTCACGTCAGTCCTGGCTGGCATTGCAGGACTGGTCTTAAAATTCATAGGCAAGATCGATGGTGAGATACAGCTTACGCATGCTATGGCCATCTCATCCATTGCATGGCTGGTAATCCCCCTCTTCGGCAGCATCCCGTTTATCCTGATCGAAGGCATGTCCCCCTTAAATTCGGTATTTGAATCAACTTCGGGGTGGACGGGCACAGGGCTCACTATGATAACGGCCCCATCACAACTTACCCATACCATCCAGTTCTGGAGGTCGCTTACCCAGTGGATCGGCGGAGTTGGGGTGGTCGTATTGATAATCAGCATCATAACCCGGCCCGGCACCAGTATGTACCACCTGTACCGTGCCGAAGGACGTGAAGAAAAGATATTCCCCCGCATCATGACCACTGTAAGAATGATATGGTGGATATATTTCCTGTTGACGATCCTTTCCATTTTAATCCTGCTCGTGGCCGGAATGCCCCTGTGGGATTCCATAAACCACGGCATGACCACCATATCCACAGGCGGCTTTTCAGTAAAAGACTCAAGTATTGCGTCTTATGATAATTCACTGATAGAACTTGCCCTGATACCGATAATGGTAATGGGTGCAATTCCATTCCTGGTACATTACAAGGTTCTGAAAGGGAATGTGGGTGCCTTTTTTAAAGATGTGCAGTCTCGTAGCCTGTTGATCCTGCTATCCCTGGGAGGGGGACTGCTTGTAGCAGAGAACTTCCTCAGTTACGGCTGGTGGTCAGAGGCTTTTCGGTATTCTATGTTCCAGGCGGTGTCCGGCCTGACCTGTACAGGCCTGCAGACTGCCACTGTACACACCTGGGCGCCCAATGCCAAACTTATAATCATTTTATTGATGCTGATCGGAGGGGCTGCGGGTTCCACTGCCGGTGGTATCAAGATCGTGAGGGCCGCCGCCATGTTCACAGGGATCGGGTGGTGGTACAAGAAACTCTCGCTGCCCCATGAGGTAGTAGTGGTCCAGAAGTTCGGGGATAAGGTACTGTCTGATGATGAAATGGGCGCACAGCTGAACGAAGCTGCGATCATCTCGTTCTTGTGGGTGTTATTCCTGTTCATGGGTATTTTCGTGATGCTGCATATCGCATCACCGTCGTACTATGTTGATGATGTCATATTTGAGGTGGTATCGGCACAGAGCAATGTGGGATTGTCCACGGGCATAACGTCGCCTGATATGATGTGGGTTGGTAAACTGATGCTGATATTCAATATGTGGGTCGGTAGGCTTGAGATCATACCAATTATTGTGACTTTCAAGTTACTGCTGCGGCGTTTTGGATAAATAACTTATCACATAAATTACGTAAAGAATGGGTTATACAATGAGATTTAAAGTGGTCCTCAACACCCTGGGAATTATCCTGAAATACCTGGGGATTTTAATGCTTATTCCGGCACTGGTGGGATATTATTATTCCCTGCATGACCCGGCTCAGTTCCCATCTGTTATGATCTTCATATATTCGTTCCTGGTCACAACTTCAGTGGGGCTCATGCTGGAATATACCAATCGCAACAGTGATGAGTTCAGAAACCGCGAGAGTTTTGGCATAGTGGCTTTTGCCTGGCTCCTGGCAGCAATATTTGGCGCTTTGCCCTTCCTGCTGAGCGGGATGCAGCCAGTCGATGCCCTGTTCGAGTCCATGTCAGGCTTTACCACTACCGGAGCCACCATTATGACAGATATCGAGTCCCATTCAAAGGCCTTGCTGTTCTGGCGTTGTTTTATGCAGTGGCTGGGCGGCATGGGTATCATCATGTTGTTTTTGGCCATCCTGCCCAAACTGGCAGTGGCGGGCCGCCAGTTATTCAAGGCAGAGGCGCCAGGGCCCACTGAAGATAAGCTCAAGCCCAGGCTCAAAGAGACAGCTAAGATACTGTGGATGGTGTATGTGGTCATTTCAGCAGTTGAATTCATTGCACTGCTGTTGGCCGGTATGGGGGTGTACGACAGCCTGACCCATACCTTCACTACCATGGCATGCGGTGGGTTCTCACCAAGGGCCGATTCCATTGCAGCTTTCAACAGTCCCCTTATCGAGGGGATCATCGTCTTTTTCATGTTCGTGGCAGGTGCTAATTTTGCACTGCATTACAGGCTGATATATGTGGACCATAGAAGCCTGCTAAAGGATGGTGAGTTCAAGTTCTACAGTTTTATTGTGGTCTTTACCACTATGGCGTTAACCTGGACACTCTGGAGGACGGGGACGTTTGAGGAGATTGGCACATCTTTCAGGTATGCCATATTCCAGGTGTTGTCTATAATGACAACAACAGGCTATGCCACCCATGATTTTAACACGTGGCCGGACTCCTCCCGCATGGTGCTTTTTATGCTCATGTTCATTGGAGGTTGTGCAGGTTCCACTGCAGGCGGGATCAAGGTAGTGCGGCTGCTATTGATGTTGAAGTATGCGTACCGGGAACTGTTCAGGTCACTCCAGCCAAAGCTGGTACGGCCTATCCGGCTGGGCGATCGGGTGGTGCCTGAGGATGTGATGAACAGTATCTTTTCATTCATTATCCTGTATATACTGGTGTTCATGGCCAGCACATTCATATTGGGCGAGTTGGGTATTGATGCGCTCAGCGCTGCTTCGGCGTCCATTGTGACTCTGGGCAATATCGGACCAGGGTTTGACCTAGTGGGACCGTGGTCCAATTTCAGTACCATACCTGATATGGGGAAACTTGTGCTTATTGCAAATATGTGGATCGGCAGGCTTGAGATTTTCACGGTACTGGTGCTGCTGATTCCAGGGTTCTGGAAGGAGTAAGGTATTGGGCTTATTAAGATAAATTACGTAAAGAGTGGGTTATACAATGAGATTTAAAGTAGTCCTCAACACCCTGGGAATTATCCTGAAGTACCTGGGAGTTCTGATGCTTATCCCGGCACTGGTGGGATATTATTATTCCAGGCAGGACCCGGCCCAGTTCCCATCTGTTATGATATTCATATATTCGTTCCTGATCACAACGTCGGTGGGGCTTGTGCTGCAATATACCAATCGTAGCAGCGGCGAGTTCAGGAACCGGGAGAGTTTTGGCATCGTGGCTTTTGCCTGGCTCCTGGCAGCAATGTTTGGCGCTTTGCCCTTCCTGATGAGCGGGATGCATCCTGTGGATGCCCTGTTCGAGTCCATGTCAGGCATTACCGCCACCGGCGCTACCATTATGACAGATATCGAGTCCCATTCAAAGGCCTTGCTGTTCTGGCGCTGTTTTATACAGTGGCTGGGCGGCATGGGAATCATTATGCTGTTTTTGGCTGTCCTGCCCAAACTGGCAGTGGCAGGCCGGCAGTTGTTCAGGGCAGAGGCGCCCGGGCCCACTGAAGATAAACTTAAGCCCAGGCTTAAGGAGACGGCCAAGATACTGTGGATGGTGTACGTGGTCCTTTCGGCGATACAGTTCATTGCACTGCTATGTGCAGGAATGGGGGTATACGACGGCCTGACCCATACCTTCACTACCATAGCGTGCGGCGGTTTCTCACCCCGGGCAGATTCTATTGCAGCTTTCAACAGTCCCCTTATCGAGGGGATCATCGTCTTTTTCATGTTCGTGGCAGGTGCTAATTTTGCACTGCATTACAGGCTGATATATGTGGACCATAGAAGCCTGCTAAAGGA
>Ga0255365_10182_pt1 | contig 15229 bp, 5 predicted proteins | sample ANMaggSeSYBR01J3_FD_182089 | JGI IMG/M metagenome (GOLD analysis project Ga0255365, IMG submission 182089) | Sediment cell enrichment communities from methane seep in Santa Monica Basin, California, United Staets - ANME aggregate JGI... | ecosystem: Environmental > Aquatic > Marine > Cold seeps >... | reverse complement strand
TATACTGTTGGGGATGAACCATGTTTTGTATTCTCGATAGATCTTGACGGTGATGGTGATAATGATCTTGCGGTAACAAACGCTTGGTCTGATGATGTCTCAATATTATTAAATAGTGGCGATGGAACCTTTCAAACTGCAATCAGCTATAGTGCTGGAAATAGTCCGACCTCTGTCTTCTCAATAGACCTTGATGGAGATAGTGACAATGATCTGGCAATATCAAATTATCATTCTGATGATGTGTCAATACTGTTAAATAATGGTGATGGGACATTTCTAACGGCGATTAACTATGGTGTTGGTGATGGTCCTGAGGTTGTTTGTGCGATAGACCTTGATGGAGATGGAGACAATGATATAGCGGTAGCTAACTCTGGTACAGACGATGTCTCAATACTCTTAAATAACGGTAATGGAACATTCCAAACTGCGGTTAACTATGGAGCTGGAGATCTACCGTATTTTATATTCTCAGCTGATTTTGATGATGATGGCAACAATGATCTGGTCATAGCGAATGTTAATTCTGACAATGTTTCAGTTCTGATTAATAATGGTAATGGCACTTTTAAAGCTGCAGTAAACTACGATGTCGGTGATGAACCTCGCTCCGTCTTCTCAAATGATCTTGACGGGGATGGTGATAACGACTTGGTGGTTGCGAACTTCGTTTCTGATAATGTGTCAATATTGTTTAATGATGGTAACGGCACCTTCCAATCCGCAATAAATTATGATGTCGGAGATGGGCCATCTTTCTCTGTCTACTCGGCCGATCTTAATGGGGATGGTGATAATGATTTGATGACAGCAAACGCTTTATCTGACGATGTTTCAGTTCTGATTAATAATGGCAATGGCACTTTTCAATCTGCTGTTAATTATGACGTTGGAGATCAGCCATATTCCTTATTCCCTATAGATCTTGACGGGGATGGTGATAATGACCTCGCGGTAGTTAACCGTGATTCTGATAATGTCTCGATACTTATCAATAGAAGATTGCCAATATTTATTACTGGGAATGACTATACTGTTGGGGATGAACCATGTTTTGTATTCTCGATAGATCTTGACGGTGATGGTGATAATGATCTTGCGGTAACAAACGCTTGGTCTGATGATGTCTCAATATTATTAAATAGTGGCGATGGAACCTTTCAAACTGCAATCAGCTATAGTGCTGGAAATAGTCCGACCTCTGTCTTCTCAATAGACCTTGATGGAGATAGTGACAATGATCTGGCAATATCAAATTATCATTCTGATGATGTGTCAATACTGTTAAATAATGGTGATGGGACATTTCTAACGGCGATTAACTATGGTGTTGGTGATGGTCCTGAGGTTGTTTGTGCGATAGACCTTGATGGAGATGGAGACAATGATATAGCGGTAGCTAACTCTGGTACAGACGATGTCTCAATACTCTTAAATAACGGTAATGGAACATTCCAAACTGCGGTTAACTATGGAGCTGGAGATCTACCGTATTTTATATTCTCAGCTGATTTTGATGATGATGGCAACAATGATCTGGTCATAGCGAATGTTAATTCTGACAATGTTTCAGTTCTGATTAATAATGGTAATGGCACTTTTAAAGCTGCAGTAAACTACGATGTCGGTGATGAACCTCGCTCCGTCTTCTCAAATGATCTTGACGGGGATGGTGATAACGACTTGGTGGTTGCGAACTTCGTTTCTGATAATGTGTCAATATTGTTTAATGATGGTAACGGCACCTTCCAATCCGCAATAAATTATGATGTCGGAGATGGGCCATCTTTCTCTGTCTACTCGGCCGATCTTAATGGGGATGGTGATAATGATTTGATGACAGCAAACGCTTTATCTGACGATGTTTCAGTTCTGATTAATAATGGCAATGGCACTTTTCAATCTGCTGTTAATTATGACGTTGGAGATCAGCCATATTCCTTATTCCCTATAGATCTTGACGGGGATGGTGATAATGACCTCGCGGTAGTTAACCGTGATTCTGATAATGTCTCGATATTGTTCAATCCAACTGGCCCATACGATTCAGATGATGATGGTGTGTTTGATCATATTGATAATTGCCCGTATATATTAAATCCTGGTCAAGAAGATAACAATCCATCAGATATCTATGGAGATGCTTGTTGCTGTGGCGTTTACACCGGCGGTTATACTGGCAACATTGATTGTTCTCCAGATGGCAAACGCAATCTCGCAGATATAACCAGATTGATTGATAATGTTTATGTTTCAAAGGAAGATCTTTGCTGTGAAGCAAATGGCAACACCGATGGAGATATTGACAACAAGATCAACCTGGGCGATATCACCCGCCTGATTGATCACGTTTATGTCAGCAAGGATGAAACCGTAGCGTGCCAGTAAAAAACTGATGAATTAACGTTTTAAAAGGGGCTGATCGTAGTACTGCGAACGCATTAAAGCCCGGTGGAGTTGACGTGCTCGCTCTACCGGGCTTTAATTTTATGCGGATTTTTCAACTTGATCGATTCTGTTGTCCCCGATGTGTCCCCGGATTTATAACAACCTTCTAAGTTCTGATATTACTGAGAGATACAGGGGGGAGTCGCGAACAAACCATTCGAGGCGTACGCATAATCCCTTGAAAATATAGTCTTTTTAGTATATATTACATCAGTTAGCACTGACACCGGGGTAGACAACAAATAGGTAATCCTGATCCTCACCCAGGGAGGGTGCATGCTCTTTGTTAACCGCTTTTACCGCCTTTTTCTGATTGCAGGGCTTATAGCTCTAATACCTTTATCCTCGTTTTCCTCAGCGAATAATCATTCATCTATTTCTTTTGATCTGATGATTAGTCAGCTTGGAAGAATGCCACTGGCTTTCACGGAGAATCAGGGACAGTGGGATGAGAAGGTTAAATTCCGAGCTAATGCTGGTGGAGCAGCAATGTGGTTTACTATTGATGGTGCTTACTATCAGTTCACACAATTAGTACTAACAGATGAACCTCAGGCTGATCCTCTTGATCCGATTAACGATCGGCTTGACCGTGAAACAGGTCAGTATGAGACCATAATGATCAAGGCCTCATTTGTCGGAGCTAATTCCAATCCAGAGATGGTCGGTACAGAGATGCTGGACCACAAGTGCAACTACTTTATTGGTAATGATCCCGACGAGTGGCACACCGATGTTCCTAACTACCAAGCTATAGTCTATAAAGATGTCTATTCTGGTATTGACCTCAAGTACTACGGCGACGGCAAGCAGATGGAATATGATTTTATTGTCTCTCCCGGTGCTGATTATTCTCAGATAAAGATAGAGTATGCGATTTGCTTTCCCGAGGATGAAACTGGTGGACTAATGCCTGAACAGGAATCAACAGAAAGTACGACTAGACCAATACAACCCATTAGATTATTAACCACAATAGAGAAAAATCTCTGTGATCTGTTCCCAGGATTAAAAATCCCTGAACGACCAGGATATCCACAGTTGATATATGATCCAAGCGAGTCACCCAATGCTGTCCAGAATCGAATATGCACTCTTGCAGGATGAGACCTCAACACTCTAGTCACTATGATTGGCACACTGTCTTTCATCATTATATCACATTCACCAGGTATCCAGCGTAGATCATTTTCACCTTCGGCGTCCATTAGAGTATAGGATGGAATAACGCAATCCCTAATAAATAGTAGGTCCCCTGTGTTGTCATATACGTACAATTTAGATTGACTGGTGCAAATTTCTGTATCAGGCGCTCGTGGAACAATAATAATTTCATTCTCTTGATCTTCATCAATATTACCAATATTCCATTGTGTACCTGCATCCAGCGCATTACAGTCTACAGTTTTATTCCATAATCGCACCGAATCTGCATTTAAAACTTCAAATCCCGCTCCTGTCAATCTCACGTACTTCGGGTTGTCGTCAAACCAGGGAGTTGAATTGGGGAACAGTACCGCTAGCATAACAGCTATCAATACCATTAACAATGGCACCTGTATCTTTGTCATCCGGCTGTAGTGAACTACCTTGCGGGCAACGAACTGGCTGGGACAAACCTTTTCCGCCCTGACAATATTTAAGTCTTCAATTACCTTACTCAGACTGGAATGACCAATAAGCTGTAAATCACGACGAGGATATCGCGCGACAAGTTTGTCCAAGTGTTCGCGGGCGTTTAACAAACTGTCCTCAGGAATTACCAGTGTCTTGATCGGCGAGAAGAATGCTCTTCTGACCTTCTCACTCAGTGATTCCGTACTAACTGCAAGCAGTTGACCTTCTTGATCGAGACTGCCGGTTATGGCTACCTCCGAGGTAATAAATCGTTCGTGCCGCATCACCTCTTTGCACATCAGCTGCGTGTAGGTCACCAACCCGCAAGCCAGACCGATCGAATCCCCGGTAAAAATCTGTTTGCTATCAACCACAGAAAATCGTGCGTTGTAAATTGCCGATTCCACTCTTCTGCCCTGTGTCATCGTTAGATATTGCCGCACAGCAGAAAAAGCCGTATAAGCCGCACCAACAAAGGGATCATCAGGCGTCTTAACCTGGTTATCGAAAGTTAGCGTATCCACTTTTTTTTGATGTTCTGAGTTGCTATTGGATTCGACTGAGCCCCGAAGGAGTCTCAAGCGACCGCGACCATTATTACCAAACTGGTCTTTCTCCACAAAAAGACACCAGATACGATCATCATTCACACAGGATCGCTCGGCAACCCAACGATCAAAAATGTCCTTAAGGATTCCACCTATCTTTGGATTGACCGATAAATACTGCTCAGAGAGATCGCGAAGTCCATGAAATGCATCTGTTCCGGGGGGGATATCACCAAACTCATCTGGCAGATCAGAAATACCGGCCAACCAGGCGCAAACCGGCAGAGCAGCTGCAAAATCCCCCACATAGCAGAGTAAAGATGCCAACCGGAACCGCACGAGCCGTAACTTCAGAGCGAGAGATTCTTGGCTATCAGACTTTACATACTCGCCGAATTCCTCAATGACTGTGGCTATTCGCTTCAATTCATCAATAGAGCAATCAGTCAACGAAGCATCACTTGTCCATTTTATTATGTGGGAGAGAAACTCAGCAACATATGTGTTACTATAGGCAGGTTCGCTGGCATGCGGCTTCAGCTTGCCCCAAAATTCTGTCAGTGCAAGGAGTTTGAGATCAGGTGCCGAAGGTATGGCCAGTTCAGACTGAAGCTCGGCATACTCTTTGGCAAATTTAAGCGGAGAAGTGCTCATCTATGTGAATAACCGTATTTTGATATATTCATCAGGACTGGCGAGATTAAAAACAATGGTTTCATTGGCGCGAGTTTCCTTGATCCGGTGTGCCCCACCTTGTGATACTGAAACCCTTACGGCATCGAAATCAGTGCTGCCATCAAGCTCCAGAACTCTCAGAGAGATCTGTTTGCCCCTGGCCATAGATTCGAACATAACTTGGATTCTGTCGTTACTGTCCGTTTCTAGCAACATCTTCTTGCTGTATTGCACCTTGTCCGGATCGAATGTGAGTGGTTCTAGTTGGAAAACGGCATCAGGTATCTTTATCTGCCATTTGACATTATTCCAATCCACTGGTGAATCTACAGTTACATTGGCACGGCCTGACTCATCAGTAACAAACTCCCGATCAATATCTGGTATCTGAACCAACACATTCGATATCAGCTCTGTGTCATCGCTTATAAGCTGGAGATAATCTTCCGATTGCTTTGAATCACGCATCAGGCGTAGAATAATCTCGGGATTATCTGAGTAAAGAGTAGCAAGGTTCCTTACGCCAATCTCTTTTTCACTTTCTCCGTCAGCGGCAAGAGAATAGATTGGTGCCACAGAGGTTGGATGAAGTGGAGCCAACCGGATAGTCAAACCACGCAGAGCTTGCCGGTGAAGATCATTAGCCAAGTTCTCCACCGCAGAGCCATCAAGCCTCGGCGTATCGACAGTTGCCTTCAGATAGGCCTGATATTCATCACAGAACTCCCGGCAAAACTCGCATTTGGCAATGTGTACGCGTATATCGTCAAAGCCAGTAGTTTCGGATTCCGCGACTACAAACGCCTTCAGCCTGTTCTTATCAGGGTGCAAGGTATTCCTTTCCTACTACTGTTCATCATAGTATTATCCACTACCAGTCACTTTTGTAAAAATCTCGCATCAAATCCTTGAAATAAGCTTCTGCCGTGTTAAGAGTAGTCTGGAAAATATGCTTGTAATGTTCCAGATATCGCCCATGCTCCTCTACCGGCATGGCCTCACGGAAATACACTGGTAGTTTAGCTGTTTTAGTGGACCAGATCAGGTCAATCAGGCACAGATCGGTAGCTTCAAGGAAACAATCCGCTACCTCAGAGGATATCCTACCTTTCTGTATGAAAGTCCTGAGTCCATTCTCACTAACCCACAAGAGCGTTTCCCGCCTAGCCTTTTCAGCTGCCTCCCAGAGCAACCCACTCTTTGGTGAAGGAATCCATGTTTGCGGGACACTATTTAGATCAACATGTCTCATATTTACTGCCACTACAGTGTTCAGCAGTTCATACTTCCGCAAGCAGTTACAATGCTCAGATTCATGATCCAAGCAGTCGAATATGGCTCTACACCAGTTAACCCTGGTATCGCCAAACTTCACAAACGACTCCTCCACAATCTCTACATGCTGCTGGTGAGTAACAAGGGGCATGTCCAGCCGTAGGTCGGCATCCGGTGTACTCCTAGCCACACAGATCACTAAGTCACTTGGGACTCTAAGCTCCTGATATTCCTCACCGGTCAGTATATCTTTAAATCTACGCCTGAGGTTATTAGATTGAGGGTCGACATCTCCAATGTGTCCAGACAGCTCCTGTTGAGTGTGCCGACCTATTAAACCTTCCAGCAAGTCCAGCAAGTGAATCGGGTCAGATTGACTTATTTCCAAGACCCCTCTGGTCCGAAAGAACTCAAAAACCTCCCCGTAAGGCTCCCCCTTGTGATGCCCCAAAAGAGATCCGGCGATGTCTATGGCAAGATCATTAATGCCGGCATTCGTGTCTTTTTGGTCAAAATGTATTTTCCAACCCCGATTCAGTCGATATCGGATGTTCTTTGCAATCAAACCTACACACAGCTTAACGAATCCCAACTGAGTCCGTTTTACTAACGGTCTCAGCAGAAACTCTTTAAGTAATTCAGCCGATGCACGACGGTTGTTAGTCATTGTGTTTTGATGCCGGTGTGCTTCTCCCAACGGTCTGTCCCTGTGTCTTCTTTAGTGAAGAAGAATCAATTCAAATATACTAATAATCAGCTCTCAGGCAAGAAAACACTCTATAACCACTGTAAGTCTCGAACATTTGATTCACGACTCTCCCCTGTATCTCTTAGCAATAATGTAACTTAGTAAGTTGTAGTACATCCAGGGACATATTAGGGACAATAGTAATAATTGACAATCATCCTAATATCTCATTCACATGCCACTGTCTCTTCTTTGCTCAAATATACATTGTCGATCAATTTGGTAATATCACCCAAGTTGACCTTCCCGTCAACATCACCATCAATGTTGCCGTTCTCCTTACAGCAGAGAGCTTCTTTAGAGACATAGACTTTATCGATCAGTCGTGTAATATCACCAAGATTACGTTTGCCATCATCAGAGCAATCAGTATTTCCGGTATAGCCTCTGGTGTAGAAACCACAACATCCCTCACAGACGTCACCTACATCATTACCGTTCTCATCCTCCTGCTCTGGATTGTATATAGTTGGACAGTTGTCAAGAGTGTCGGGAATGTTATCTCCATCAGAATCAGACTGGTTCTGACAAGTTGGTTTCAGCGCACCAATCAGTGATTGGCAAATGTTTAGAGGGTTATTCATCGCACATGGAGATAGTGAATCGATAGAATAATCACTGGCGTCAATATTGCAGAAGAGGGGATCCACAGAGAAGTTGCCGTTTATTCCCAACTGTGGTTCTGCTCGCCCGATCCAATCCCCGCCTACATTGCCAAATATGTCACAGCAGCTAAAGACAACATCATTCTCAAGTTGCTCCCATTCTACTCCTGGTCCTCCCTCAGTGAATCCAATGATAGTGTTGGATATCGTTGTAACATCAGACCCGCTTGTAAAACTAATTCCGCACGTAGATCCACGAACAAAGGTACTGTTCTTAATTATCAATGAGTTAATTCCAGCAACTCGCATATTACCTACACCGTTTGTATCAAAAAGGCAGGAATCGAACACTGCCCACTGAGCGCTTGAGTTATCTTCCATATACAAGTCCACACCCCACTGGTTATTTCCAGTTATTACGCATCTACTTGCCTCTACTGATCCATTTGTTGTGACCTCAATACCAGTAAAGCAATTCCTTACAATGGTATTGTGAATGCTCATCCTGCCATTGTAGCTAACCTGCACTGCAGAGCCCGGGCTGTGTTCGATAATACAGTTTTTTATTTCTCCAAGTCCATAACGACATACTACTGCTCCCCCGTTCCTAATTGTAAATCCATTTATGAGCGGCTCCCCTACCGTGAAAACATCGTAATTGAAACCAGGATACGTGAATTCGCAGTCTATGATTGTTGAGTCAGGGCCTCCTGTGCTGATAATATCAACCGGTAGCTCACCTCCTAGACCAATGTTGCAATTTTTGCTGCCTTTGTATATACCGGGAGCCACAAGGACAGTCCCCCCAATGAACAATGGAAACGCGGCCCGTGCTTCTCGGATGCTGGGATATTCGGCAGGGACTTCGTGCGGACCATCAATAACAAAACTATGAACATCGGAAAAGTCACTGCTAATACCTGACCCGTGGTGAGCTTTAATACGCCAATAGTAATGTGGATCATGGGGATTACCGGCCATCCAATCGTAATCAGAGAACGGAAGCGGATCTGTGATTCTATGAAACGTGCCATGAATAGGACTCAAACTTGCTAACAAATTCGAACCCGTGAATAAGGAGTCGGTAGCAATCTCCAGCGAATAGTAATCACCATTGCCAGTCCATTCAAACATGGGTAAGTTCTGTTGAATCGTAGTATCATACTGTGGTTGAACAAGATTAGGGATTTCAGGTACTTCAATGATGCACCCTACTGCCTGAGCTCCTACCAAATTACCACAGGGATTATTGGCCGGTGCACAGGGTGAAATATCCGCAACATGAAAATTGGATCCACTGGTATCACAAAATACTGGATCCGCAATCCAATTACTGTCCAAGTCTAAATCATACCCAGGTGCAACGTGATCAGGTGAATTGACCCAAAAATCATTACATTTCAAGTAACTGGTATTACCATAGTATCCCCCAGCCTCCGCAGAACCAGTACTGGAAACTACGTTTAGAGCCATGATATTATTCTGCACTGAAAGCCCCCCTCCAAATCCGACAAATAACGCTCCCCCAGTTGCATATGCTGTCCCAATACCTGGTTCCTCAGGATGTTCACTGTATGCGCTACACGTGTTCCTATAGAATGTATTATTGTAGATGTTTCCGCTCCAGACGTATACCCCCCCCCCAGAAGCAGAGGCAGAAGGAGAATCGTGGGACACTGCCTCAGCACTGCTAAAATTGTTGCAGAAGAGATTGCCCTCTATATCGATGGTACCAGATGCATACACTCCCCCACCGAATGTCCTTGCATCCGCCCCAGCACCGTCGGAAACTAAGAGAAGTCTGTTGTCTAAGACATCATTATGGCTAAAAATATTGTCATTGCCGCTTAAATATGCACCTGCTCCATATCCGCTGCAATTAGTTTCTGTCTCGACACATGCGGTGTTATTAGAGATGTTGTTATGGCTGATGGTAATACTGTCTCCTTCGGCGTAGACCCCACATCCGTAGATGTTATCAGAACTTCCGCCGCTGAACTCGCTAAAATTGTTGTAAGAAATCGTACAATTCGTAATGCGATGCCCATTTCCCATGACATGAATACCAGATCCAGCAGCAAATCCCTGTTCCCCTGCGCTGTTAAAAGAGACATTGCAATTACTAACGCTCAGCCTGCTCCCCAATTCCGCCAGAAGACCAGCACCGTGTCCAGCCGAATTATCGTGAACACTGCAGTATTCGACAATTACGTTGACGCCACCTTGGCACTTGACCCCTCCACCCCAAAGGTCCCTACCCTTGGTCACTACCAATCCGATCAGCTTTACTGAATTAGTGCTTTCCCCTGCAATACTAATAACTGTACCTGCCGAGCTGCCATCCAATATCGTCTCTTGGATATCAAGAGTATCGTCAGATTCCAAATATGAGGAGGCAATAACAATACTCATACTGTCAATGAAGACATTTTCGGTATAGGTTCCTATTGCTACCATAATGGTGTCCCCGTCATGGGCAGCATCAACACTATACTGTATAGTCCTATATGGCTCCATAAGGCTGCCGTCTCCTGTTATGTCACTACCGTTCATAGCTACGTGCCATACCGGACCACTATATCGTGGACTGCACTCAGTGTCGACAGCACCAATTGTCGCTGCGTTTCCAAGGGAGTCTTGTCCTGCTTGCCAGCAACAGGAAGTATCCGGTATTGCAAAGTCAAATCTATCAGGATCACAGAACAATGGATCGCAGGAGATATCTGTTGGAACTGGGGCAGCATTTCCCCATGACCCTCCATATACATCATTCCAGCCCTGTTCGACCAGAATCGCCGAACTGTCAAGCCATAGATTTACGCCCCCGTTTTCACCTATAATGTTATTCAACAGAGTATTCCTTGAATGCCAACAGAATCCCAACATGCATGATTCATCGCCCCACATCCAGATTCCACCGGCATCAGGGCTTTGGTTATTTACAATCGTATTGTTTCTAAAATCAACAGTAATGCCCTCCACATTCACGCCACCGCCGCCACTTCCAGCAATATTATGAGCGATGATATTATAGGTAATTTTTGCCGAATCGTGGTTCTGTCCATCAAGAAATATTCCGGCACCATTATATTGATACGAATTATGCATGATTCTATTTCTCGTAATTGTCCCTTTGGAGCGCCTAAAGCTGATACCTCTCATGTTGTTGGAAATCAGGTTATTATCTATGATTGGCCTACCCACGCTCCAATCGATGGTAATCCCAGCGCCCGGATTATCGTGGATAGTATTATAACGAATGATTGGACTTGAATACCGCGAACCTATCGCACCATTCTGGCATTGAGTAATAGTGTTGTGCTCTATCGTTGGACTGGAGCCATTGTAGCAATAGATACCTCCGCCACGAAACCTTCCATCATGAAGAGTGCCAACACCATTGATAATGGTGAAGCCTGTTATTATAGTTGAAGAATCCTCTCCCGAGTTAACCGCAATAACGCTCGCAAAACTGCTGTCACCCAGCACAGCAGGATTCCCGTCAAGTATGGTCTGAGAAATTGTGATAGTATCCTTGTCGATCAAATAATTACTGGTAAGAATTATGCGATAACCTCGTAATTGTATTCTACCAATATAATGTCCGGGCAAGACTAGAACGGTATCTTCATCAAGTGCTCTGTCCACTGCGTATTGTATAGTAGAATATGGTTTATCAAAAGTTCCATCACCAAAAATGTCGTCACCACTAGGAGAAACGTGAATTTTCGTAGGGACACGTTCCTCTCCTTCTCCCATAAGAGTGACATTCGCTCCTCCTCCGCCTGTAAATGTCATATTGGACTCAACAGATCCTTCCACACTTGGGCAGAATTTAACCAAAACCTCACTGAACCCCCCACTTCCAATTCCGTCGTAAGATCCTCCCGACACAACGATGAAAGGACTGTCCACGGTTACAGATCCGCTCAGAGTACCCGTTCCAACATTATGAACTTCGATTGCAATATACGGCAGTGAGCATTCGCCCAAATACACTCTACCGAAATTGAAGTTGTCACTCGGACGGATATCGATTAATGGTCCTTCGCAGACGTCACCTATTCCATTGAAATCTATGTCTAGCTGGTCTAAGTTATAAACATACGGACAATTATCACATTCCGCTCCTAAACCATCAGCATCTTCATCAAGCTGGTTCTGATTTGGACTATCCGGACAGTTATCACAACTGTCTGGAATCCCATCAATATCCCCATCTGATCCGTCATTAAAACCCGCACATTTGTCACAAGCATCACCAAAATTATCTAAGTCAGAGTCAGCCTGATCTGGGTTATAAATCTTAGGACAGTTATCTACATCATCAAGTACAGAGTCATCATCATCATCTGGATCACATACATCCCCAAGTCCATCTGAGTCCGTATCATTTTGATCTGGATTTACATCATTAGGGCAGTTGTCAAGGGCACAATCGTTGCCAGGGTTTCCCGGATCCCCGAATCCATCGCTATCTGTGTCTATACATTCATATTGACCGCTTTCTACCGATACAATATTGGATATACTCGACTTGTTGCCAGCTTCATCTTCGGCAATAATTCCGAAATAGTATGTCTGGGACGCAATAGGACACAGCACTGTCATGCTCTCACCAAAACCACCTATACCAGGTAAGGGTTCTCCATGTACTCTATCACAAGAATCCCAGTTGCCAATATCAATTGGCAACGAGTTGTAGCGTAGATCATAGTTAACAGCCTGTCCTATAATACCATCATCCCCTGGGGCAGTCCAAGTCAACTGTACTGTCATTGCCGCAGAACCAGTTGTTGCTTCAAGGTTGCCTATTATCGAAGGAGGAATAGTATCCAATGTTTGGGTTGTGGCGAGAATAGTGAAGACTCCAGTTTTTGATACAAGAGCAGAGACAACATTGTGTGCAACGCTGAGACGGGTATCTGTAACGAACTCCCAATCCCTTGCATTTCTGTTCCATTGGTAGAGTCCAAGGGTAGTTTCATCAATTTCTACAACCTCTTCATCTAAATAATGAAAATTGAGTCCAATAGAGTCATCAGTAAAATGATTGTCGTATTCCAAATGTATCGTTATCATTTCTGTTACGGGATATAAACCAAGAATGTGTTCTGTATAGGGAAGCCCATAGGTATTAATTGTCAGACCAAATTGATCGTTTGATATTTTCGTATCATCAAGGTGCAATTCCATCCCACCCACATAGATCTCATTGTGAGTACTATCTTCAATCCAAATGATGCTCAGTTCCGCAAAGTCTGTTGTGACCACAGACGAGGTGTCAATCAAGCCAATCTCAAGAATCGATCTACCATCAAAAAAGGGTCTGGTTGCATCGATCTGGATTTGACATTCATATAGATTATTGCCTGCTGCTTGAAAGTCTAGTGCAAAGTTAGTATTGCCGTAATAGATTGTCCCATGGGGATTGGCTTGCAACAATTTGTCAACATACAGACTCAGTGTAATACTAAATAAGTCATTTTCTACCAAATCTATATTCCCCTCAATTACAATTCCTGGATCACCTTCATCATTAAGGGTTGCCTGTCTCTGCACCACTGTTTCCGTTAGATCAATCTTGAGAATAGCATCTATTGGTAGACTATCAAGGGATACTGAGTCTGTGCAGAGAATTCCATCGACAATCTTCGAAGCTATCATATAGCCGCTACGATTTATGCCGTCAAGATCTATTGAACCATTTAGATCGGAGATTCCCAGTTGTTTACTCTCCGATCCATTGCGCTGATATATACGAGCTCCAGCGACAACATGATCTCCGATTACAACAAGCAAACCATCAGGGCTGGAGCTTTTAACACTCGGTTGTTTGTTCGATAGCTCCATTTTGTTGGCGGTCCTCATATCCTCAAACTTGGTAGAATCTTCCACCCATGATTCGTTTGGAAAATCCCTCACATCAAGAGAATTGTCATCCCACCATCCGATCTGAGGTCCCTTTACTGTTGCATATGCGTGATATCCATCATGACGCTCTGCAAAATAGTCCCAGCAGGACATATGGCGCTCTGACAATTGCATCGTGATGTTGCCTAGGTCTACTAACTCCCAATCGTAATTGATTAGATAAAAATTACTGGAAGACATTTCGCTCGTATTGTCATCCATGAGTTCGTAGTCATAGGGGTGTTCCGTTCCACCCGGATTCCATCTAGGAACATTAGCCGTCCGTATCCCATCACCAGTTAAGTATTCATCGTAAAACCCGAAAGCATAATGTCCAAACTCGTGAATCAATGATCCGGACCATGTACCATCTCCTGGATATGTGCCCCACTTATCCGTTCGACCCATTTTAATTTGTTGGTGACTTATCAAGTTGGCAGTCTTAAAAATTCCATCTGCTTTGGTTGCAGCCCTGTAATTTGTTTCATCATATACCCTTACATCACAATCATACCAATGATCTTTCTCATCATATATCGCGATCTTATGGAAATAAGCCTGTCCATCTGTTGCATCGTAGAGTTTTCTTGAAGCTTTCTTCAGCCCTCTAACAAGTCTTTCATAGTAATCTGTATTTTCAATATCCCACTCCACTGAAACAACTAAGTTATATTTGAAAATAGCATGCGTCAGATAAAGCTGCCTTGCAAGTTGAAAACCACTAGCAACGTGTGAAGCATACTGACCATTATTGTCTTCGCCGGTTAACATGTAGTCAGTGTTCAAAGTCATTGTATACATTTTGTTATCCACTGCTTCATGACCACTCTTTACGGCATCCCTACCATCGAATTGTTTAATGGCCAAGAACCTGTCACCTGCGGACGAATTCTCTTCGGTCCATATGTAACTCGTGGTTCCAGTATTGCCCTGATACACCCAACCTTCTCCTCTATCAATATAGAGGTCCGTGTTAGGAGCATATTTTCTTCCACCTGGCCCCTGTAGCCACATTATAATCACTTCGCCTGCCATGGGAGATGACAATTCAGGATTAGATCCCGAGTCAACATCAGCAGAACCGATCAATTGCACTGTGGGAGATGTGCCCTCTGTCTTGTCGTATCGAATCAGGAGTGAGTCTCCAGATTCCGCCAGCTGAATAAATTCCATATGGGGAGTTCCATCAGAGACTAACAACTCCGTGAGATGTGTGGAGTCCGGATCAGCCGTTGATACAGCTGTACCAATTATGACAACTGAAATTGCAATCAGAAAAAGGCGGTAAACGAAGAGCATGCACCCTCCCAGGGTGGGGAATTAATGGATTACCTAAGATGTCATCTCCGGTGTCAGATCTCAATTAAATATACACCAAAAAGCCTTTGCTTTCAAGA
>Ga0255365_10207_pt1 | contig 15230 bp, 7 predicted proteins | sample ANMaggSeSYBR01J3_FD_182089 | JGI IMG/M metagenome (GOLD analysis project Ga0255365, IMG submission 182089) | Sediment cell enrichment communities from methane seep in Santa Monica Basin, California, United Staets - ANME aggregate JGI... | ecosystem: Environmental > Aquatic > Marine > Cold seeps >... | reverse complement strand
TCACTGGTTAGTTTACTGACGGCTTCGAAGAACCAAAATAATGACAACCTATCCTGCCCAAAGAATAGTTGGAGTAATAACAAAAAAAGATTGTGCAGGGGGTACTTTCATTATTTGAGCATGTCATTCGAAGAATTTCATGCACGTTTACTATAAGCATTTAAATTGGGATGCCAGGGATTGTTGTGGAAAATGCAAACGCAGAATTTGGGAATATAATTAATTTTTTTTCTGCCCCTGTGGGGACACAGCCAGCAATTCCCGCTCTCTTATTTTGTTTTCATCTAAGCTGTCTGAAATTATACCACTGCTCGTCATTGATTTGCCTTATGACGTGGCGAGTATAAGCATGTAATATCATAAAATGTTTACGAAATAACAAAGAAACAAGCCCTCGCTTGTATGAGTTTACAGCAATGACAGGAATTGATAATCGCCTACGATGATCATGATTACTGTGTTCATCTGGACAGGGAGAGTTACAAGTGTACGGTGTGGGAGCAGCGGCCTGTACCCTGCCGGGGATTTGACTGTGATGATAATGGAAAGTGTGGGAAGATTTTGTAGAGATAGTAATTAATGATGAGATGATTAAGCAAATAGATGATAGTAATGAAAAAATTTATACTTATCAGAAATCAAAATATAATAGAGTTGAAGAGTAGTTATTAAACAGAGGGTGATATTATTAGAATATTTGGAACAATTCGTGATTCGAAGAATAAAGACCCTGTTGCAGAGGCTAACATCAGGCTTAGTATCGAAGGTATGCAGATAGCTTCTATTACTACTAATGGGCAGGGTGAATATGAATATGCAACAGAAGAAGATTATCTGGAGCAGACATTAGATTTTGTCATTCAAAAAGAAGGTTTTGAAAGAAAGAACATATCTTACGAGATTGATAAAGCTGAAATTAAGTCAGATATTCTATTGAATGAGCTTGAAAAAGGAACAAAAGAGAAAACAAGGATATTTGGCATTATTCGAAATTCAAAGAACCGTGATCCTGTTAAGGCTGCAAGTATCAAACTCAGTATAGAAGGTACGCAAATAGCTTCAGTTTCTTCCAATGAGCAGGGTGAATATGAATACACAGCAGACGAAGATTATACAGGTCAGACACTGGACTTTATTATCCAAAAAGATGGTTTCATAAAGAAGAATATTTCATCTGAGATTGATAAATTAGAAATCAAGTCAGATATTCTGATAGACAAAATTGAAATTGAGATAAAAGGCAAGATATGCGGTAAAGCAGATCGTCCACTGACTGAAGCCAGTATCAGTTTTAGAATGGATAATAAAACTATAAAACTGGTTTCCGATAAAGACGGTTCATTTTCTTTTACTGTTGGCCAGCAGTTCTTAAATCAGACCATAGGATATGAAGTGAGTAAAGAAGGATTTAAGGTTAAAAGCGGGAAACTTGAGTTGATAGAAGATCTAAAATGCATTAATTTAGATCCAATTAATCCTATACCTCCGATAAAGGTCGCAACTGTGCTAATAGTATTGTCCGGTTTAGCTATACTTCTATTTGCATTACCAGTATTGATAGATATTATACTACCAGATGAGTCACCGGAATTAGCAATCGATCCAGATCCTTTAAACTTTAATTTTGTACCCGGGACAAGTGCTCAGACCTTTTCAATATGGAATGACGGAGATGGAACCCTGGAATGGGATGTTTACAGTGACCGGGATTGGATAGTGGTATCTCGTGATAGTGGAACTGGTTCTGGTACGGTTTCTGTTAGTGTTAACAGTGCTGGCATGGATCCAAGAAGTCATACCGGAACAATTACTGTGGAATCAAATGGGGGAATTGAAACTGGAAGAGTGTCTCTGTATGTACCGGTTGAAGAACCAACAGAGGAACCAACAGAGGAACCAACAATAATTCATTACTTTAATGCAGATCCTAAGCATATCGATGGTCTGGAAGGTGAAACCAGATTAAGCTGGGAAGTTACTGGTGCTACTAGAGTTACTATCGATGGAGTAGGACCTGTGGAAGTATCAGAGGGCTCAATAGACAGATGGGTTGAACAAACTACCACTTTCGTCCTTAGAGCTACTAATGATGCTGGAGTACCTGACGTAAGAACAACAATAGTGTATGTTGAAGAAGAACCTGTGGACCCACCAGTAATCCATTACTTTAGTGCAGTACCTAATCATATCGATGGTCTGGAAGGTGAAACCACATTAAGCTGGGAAGTTACTGGTGCTACTAGAGTTACTATCGATGGAGTAGGACCTGTGGAAGTATCAGAGGGCTCAATAGACAGATGGGTTGAACAAACTACCACTTTCGTCCTTAGAGCTACTAATGATGCTGGAGTACCTGACGTAAGAACAACAATAGTGTATGTTGAAGAAGAACCTGTGGACCCACCAGTAATCCATTACTTTAGTGCAGTACCTAATCATATCGATGGTCTGGAAGGTGAAACCACATTAAGCTGGGAAGTTACTGGTGCTACTAGAGTTACTATCGATGGAGTAGGACCTGTGGAAGTATCAGAGGGCTCAATAGACAGATGGGTTGAACAAACTACCACTTTCGTCCTTAGAGCTACTAAAGATGCTGAAATATCAGATGTTAGGACTGTTATAGTGACTGTTGAAGATGAAACTGCGGATTTACCAATAATTCATTACTTTGTTGCCGATCCTGCTGGTATTTCTGCAGGAGGGAAATCCACATTACGCTGGGAGGTTTCTGGTGCTACAAGCATAGCTATCGATGGAATAGGAAAAGTGGATCCAACTGGAGAAATAATTGTAGATCCAGATGAAACTACCATTTATATCCTTAGAGCTACGAATGAAGCGGGAATAAATGTTGAGACTGTTGCAGTGAATGTTGATGAGCAACCGCCGATATTGTCTGTAGATCCAGACCCACCTTCGTTTGACTTCGAACTTACAACTGTTCTTAATTTCTGGGGAGCAAACACGAGAACATTTTCAGTAGATAATTCTGGAGGTGGGGATCTATTTTGGACAATCGAAACAACTAGAGATTGGATAACTATAGAACCTACTTACGGATACAATTCTGAGACTATTACTCTCAAAATTATTACTACTGGTTTGGAGCCAGATGAATATGAGGGGAATATCTACATTAAATCAAATTACGGAACCTCAAGAGGTTATATATCCTTAATTCTAGTTGATGGCTCAATGAGTGATATTATGGCGCCATCTAATCCCAGATTCATAGAATAAGATGGTGAAATCCTGGAATGAAAACTAACTCGACGTTGTTATAACCCATGTTCTCCAGTATCACACCAGAATTCACAGTTTTCATCCATAAATAATCTTTTCTAACGTCCACTCCTCTCGATTTTCACCAAAATAATACTTCCTTAACTTTTCCAGATGTAGAACAGAATTCCAAACCGTGAACATTATATAATTGTTATAACATATAGAACAAATCATTGGAGAAAGGTGAAATTGAAAATTACGACCATGACGAATACGCAAAAAAACATTATGGATGCATTCAATTGCAAATATTTTGGAATGAACAAATACTTGAAATCGATCGGGGTCAAGAATGTGTGGAACAGATTTTAAAAATGGTACGGTCCACTGATAGCGGTTTAAATTCATAGTGACGAAGATGGGTTATAATAGACAGTTACTGCAGCTACTTGCTTTGATTTCAAATCTGTAAGAGTATTTTTACTAAATAGTCTTTAGATGGCGATTCGCTCTGAAATCTAACAGAATCAAGATTAGCACCAAAGAACAGAACCATGAACTTTAAAAAAAAAGCACCCAGAACAACTTCCATGACTTCCTTTAAGATATAACCAGTGGTCTCCTCTACACCCGCATCAATGCCAAGACCACCAGAACCTTAGAGGCAGCCTCGTTCCTTTACGCATTCATCGAACTGCTCAGCGAAAAAGAAATACTTTTGATCGAAGAGCTGGATGAGTGTAAAAAGCAGGTTACAGAGCGGCTTGTAAGGAAATTCGTTGAAAGCAAAATAGGGCTTTTGTACCAGGATCCAGAATGCAACAAATACACTTTCGAGCATGAAGCTGAGGTTGAATGCCAGAGCAGGCGGCATCCATGCAAAGCAATATGCTGTAAGTTTCCTTTTGCCCTCATCAAGGCAGGATGTGGAGGAGGGTGTCATCAGGTGGGAGTTCGGCAGGCCTTATCTGATCGCTCACGACGATGATGGTTACTATGTTCATCTGGATAGGGAGAACTACAGGTGTATGGTATGGGAGTAGCGGCCTGTACCCTGCCGGGGATTTGACTGTGAGGATAATGAAAAATGGAAGGTGTGGGAGGATTTTGTAGAGATGGGCGTCAATGATGGGATGATTAAGCAGATAGATGATAGCAATGAGAAAATTTATACTTATCAGAAATCAAATAATAATAGAGTTGAAGAATAGTCATTGAACAGAGGGTGATATTATTAGAATATTTGGTACAATTCGTGATTCACAGAATAGAAACCCTGTTGTAGAAGCAAACATCAGGCTTAGTATCGAAGGTATGCAGATAGCTTCTATTACTACTAATGGGCAGGGTGAATATGAATATGCAACAGAAGAAGATTATCTGGAGCAGACATTAGATTTTGTCATTCAAAAAGAAGGTTTTGAAACAAAGAACATATCTTACGAGATTGATAAAGCTGAAATTAAGTCAGATATTCTTTTAAATGAGCTTGAAAAAGGAACAAAAGAAAAAACTAAGATATTTGGCACTATTCGAAATTCAAAGAATCGTGATCCTGTTAAGGATGCAAGTATCAAACTTAGTATCGAAGGTAAGCAAATAGCTTCAATTTCTTCCAATGAGCAGGGTGAATATGAATACACGACTGAGGAAGATTATACAGGGCAGACTTTGGATTATGTCATCCAGAAAGAAGGTTACATAAAGAAGAATATTTCATATGAGATCGATAGCCCTGAGATAAAGTCAGATATTCTGATAGACGAATTTGAAATTGAGATAAAAGGTAAGATATGTGATAAAGCAGATCGTCCACTGGCTGATGCCAGTATCAGTTTTAGAATAGGTGGTAAAACTATAAAGCTGACTTCTGATAAAGACGGTTCGTATTCTTTTACTGCTGGCCAGCAATTCTTAAATCAGACCATAGGATATGAAGTGAGTAAAGAAGGATTTAAGGTCAAAAGCGGGAAACTTAAGTTGATAGAATATCTAAAATGCATTAATTTAGATCCAACTATTCCTATACCTCCGATAAAGGTTGCGGCTGTGCTAATAGCATTGTCCGTTTTAGCAATATTTATAATTGCAATACCAGGTGGTCCATCAAAATTGGCAATTGATCCGGATCCTTTAAACTTTGACTTTAAACCTGATACTGAACCTCAGACTTTCTCAATATGGAATGAAAATAACAAGTTCTACTTGATATTCAATAAAAAACTAGAATGGAATGTTAGTACTAATGCGGATTGGATAACTGTGAACCCTACAATCGGAACCGAAGCGCATACGGTAACTGTTAGTATTAATAGTAATGGCCTTCAACCTGGCAGCTATACTGACAGCATTACAGTGACATCAAATGGAGGAAATAAGACAGGGAATATATCCTTGTATATAGAAAAGGAACTAATAATTAATTCCTTTACTGCAGATCCTGAAACCATTTCTGCTGGAGAAGGATCTACATTACATTGGGACGTTTCTGGTGCCACAAATGTAACTATCGATGGAATAGGAAATGTGGATCCAATTGGAGAAATAGATGTATATCCATATGAAACTAATATTTACATCCTTAGAGCTACAAATGAACTTGGAAAGAATGTTAAAACTGTTATATTAAATGTCGGAGACGAACCTATCGAATTGCCAATAATTCATTCTTTTATTGCAGATCCTAATAACATTTCTGTTGGAGAGGGATCTACATTGCGCTGGAACGTTTCTGGTGCTACAAGCGTAACTATCGATGGAATAGGAAGAGTGAATTCAGCTGATGAAAGAAATGTTGATCCGGATATAAATACCAACTACATACTCGAAGCCACGAATGAAGCTGGATTATCAAATTTTAAAACTGTTACAGTGAATGTTGAATATCTACAGCCAAAATTGTCTGTAGATCCTGATATACTAAACTTCGGTACCATATCTGTGGGAGATAAAAAATCCCTGACATTCAAGATATCAAATGATGGAGGGGGAACCTTAAATTGGAACGTGGGTAATAAACCGAACTGGATAACCATACGCCCAACATCCGGATCTTCGGGAACGGTTTCTGTTACTGCCAATACTGCAAACTTGAATGATGGCATTCATAGGGGAAATATTGTGATAGGTTCAAATGGTGGACAAGTTTCCATTCCCGTTACAGTGAATGTTGAAGATCTAAAGCCGAAATTGTCTGTAGAACCTGATATACTAAACTTCGGTACCATATCTGTGGGAGATAAAAAATCCCTGACATTCAAGATATCAAATGATGGAGGGGGAACCTTAAATTGGAACGTGGGTAATAAACCGAACTGGATAACCATACGCCCAACATCCGGATCTTCGGGAACGGTTTCTGTTACTGCCAATACTGCAAACTTGAATGATGGCATTCATAGGGGAAATATTGTGATAGGTTCAAATGGTGGACAAGTTTCCATTCCCGTTACAGTGAATGTTGAAGATCTAAAGCCGAAATTGTCTGTAGAACCTGATATACTAAACTTCGGTACCATATCTGTGGGAGATAAAAAATCCCTGACATTCAAGATATCAAATGATGGAGGGGGAACCTTAAATTGGAACGTGGGTAATAAACCGAACTGGATAACCATACGCCCAACATCCGGATCTTCGGGAACGGTTACTGTTACTGCCAGTACTGCAAACTTGAATGATGGCATTCATAGGGGAAATATTGTGATTGATTCAAATGGTGGAACTAAAACAATAAATGTTTATTTAACCGTTAATGATATTAAATATGTCAAATATCTCGTATCTCTGGAGGAGGACTTGATCGTGCCTAATGGATTATGTGAAGATGGTACGAAAAAATGTGAACTTTTTGATACATATCACGGAGGTTATTACTATGCTATGGTCGGAAATTATGTTGCTTTGAACGGTAATCCCGAAAAGCTGAAAACGATCACAATTGATGATAAGATAGTTCTTCATGTTGGTCAACAGTATAAGATTTCAGATGGTATTGAACTTACTGCAGTGGAAATCGATGTTGAAGGAGGAGAAGTATGGCTTGCATTAATTCAAGATGGCAAAGAATTAACATCAAGTGTAGTTTACAAAGGAGAAATATTCACCTATACGGAAGAACAAATCGAGGGTGAATCTGATGTACCGATGTTTGTTGCTTATGTTGAAACAATGTTTGCTGGAATGAATACAAATATGGTCAAGGTACGCTATGTTTGGTCGATAGTCTAGTGATGTAATTATTGATTAATATTAACAGATGAACCACTCATCCGGAAAATCAAACCAATATCAAGATCAGCTTAAGTAAAATCCGGCAGGAAATAACCAGAGGCCTCCTCTACACTCACACCCACATCAATGCCAAGACCACCAGAACCTTGGAGGCAGCCTCATTCCTTTACGCACTCATCGAACTGCTCAGCGAAAAAGAAATACTTTCGATCGAAGAACTGGATGAGCGTAAGAAGCAGGTTACAGAGCGGCTTGTGAGGAAATTCGTTGAAAGCAAAATAGGGCTTTTGTACCAGGATCCAGAATGCAACAAATACACTTTCGAGCATGAAGCTGAAGTTGACTGCCACAGCAGGCGGCATTTATGCAAAGCAGTATGCTGTAAGTTTCCTTTTGCCCTGCAAGATAGGATGTGGAGGAGGTTGTCATCAGGTGGGAGTTCGACAGGCCTTATCTGATAGCTCACGGTGCTGGTGGTTATTGCGTGCATTTTGACAGGAGGAGTTACATGTGTACGGTGTGGGAGCAGCGGCTTGTGCCCTGCCTGGGGTTTGACTGTGGGGATAGTAAGAGATGGAATGTATGGAAAGATTTTGAGGAGATGGTGATTAATGAGGAGTCGATGGAGCAGATTGAGGAACGGGAAGGTATATACTTATATAGAATTATAAAAGAATAGTTATAGGGTTGGTGATAAATGATGGGTGAAATGAATAGTATATTTGCTAAGAGATCCGAGGCAAATAAAATCAATTCAGATTTACAGACGCGAAGGATTAATCGATCCGGATCGAAGGCCTCTTCTGTTGATAGTATTTTACATCTTCAGAGAACCATAGGTAACCAAGCTGTTTCGAGATTGATAAAATCAAAGGCTCTACAGGCTAAACTAAGAATAGGGCAGCCCGGAGATGTATATGAACATGAGGCTGATAGAGTGGCGGATGCTGTGATGCGGATGCCAGCACCGCAAAAAGTATCAATAAATAATTCTCGCATCCAGAGGGCAAGCACAACGTTTGAGGAAAACGAACTGAAGCGACAGCCAATAGAAGAGGAGGAAGAGGAAGAAGAGAAACTACAAAGGCAACCAGCAGAAGAGGAGGAAGAGGAAGAAAAGCTTCAAAAAAAGCCGATAGAGGAAGAGGAAGAAGAGAAACTGCAAAGGCAACCAGCAGAAGAGGAGGAGGAAAAAAAGCTTCAAGCAAAGAATGTTTCGGTTTCTAATCCAGTAGTTGATTCCGTCATTGAAAATAAGATACAGTGCATGAAAGGAGGAGGGCGATCGCTATCACAAGGGGAACGAGCATTCTTTGAGCCGCGCTTAGGGTACGATTTCAGCGATGTGCGGGTGCATGAAGATGCAAAAGCGTCGGAGGCAGCGCGGGGAGTAAATGCAAGGGCATTTACAATTGGAAAGGATGTAGTCTTTAATGCGGGGGAATATTCCCCTGACAATCAGAAAAGTCAGAAGCTTATGGCACATGAATTGACACATGTCATTCAACAGAATCGCGGTTGAACTTTGACCTTACTGTGTCTGCCTTTATCGAAAGTGATACGTGAACCTTCTCCAAGCTTACTGGTAATCTGAAGGTATGTATAATTGATATGTGTCGTGTCTGGTACATTACCTATTTTTACTGTAATTCCTAAAGGAACATTGATAGGATCAGCGAGCTCACTGATTCCAACAGTTATTTGCTTCTTGCCAGGTCTGTGACCACCGTTGTATCCGTATTTTCCAAGAACTGATTTATTTCCATAGAGAATCAAGCTTGTCCAGTCAAGATTGATGTTGGTATGCTTGAAATTAAATTTCTGGAAAAAGCAGTCTTGAATGTCGTCAATAATTTATTCCTTATTTTCCCCAATGGTTTCAAGAGCACGGAAGAGGGTTCTTTCTTGAAATCCTTTGAGTTCAAATAATTCAAGGACTTCTTCTCGATTAATCCATTCACTTGATTTGCTGATACTGAAATTGTCAGTAAGCTTGTAGCAAATAAGAGCTGTTATTAATGAGTTTTGGTCTCTACATTTTTTTTTGTATTTGCTAAAGACATGTTGGAAACCAAGTTTTTCATGTTGTTTTTGCACGGTAAGGATTGTTCCAACAGGACTTGGGACAAAATTGCCCCATATTTTTCAATATTTTTATCAGTTGGATGAGAAATGTTATTATAATTTGGTTTAAATATCATTGTAATTCTATCCCATGTAGCGTATTTTTAAGGCCGACTTTTTTTCCTTATTACAATAATATTGTTGTTCATAAATATTAAATACTTCGTGAAAAATTAAATATACCGAAGACGTTTATTGTATTTTGATAGATCAAATTAACATCTAAAAATGAAAGGAATATTGAATGATATTAAAATCACATAATACATGAGTTTCGGCTATATGGGTATATAGTAACGCTTTAAATTAGAGAAGTTTGAAATTATACCTGCGCCCATTCAAATCTGAGACTTTTTATTATTTTCTGATTACTACTTATTACTACTTATGTATTTCGCAAACTATATATGCGGCCCTAGCATTTCCAGAACAAATTAAAAAATCTCATGATTTATTTCAGTCATGAATTAATAAAGGAAGTTACTATATTTAAAAGTTCTCTAATTTAACCCGTTTCTGAGCCGAAAGTCATGTAATAATGGTTAGAGTCATTCATTGATTGAAGTGTTAAATGAATATTGTCCCAAGGCCGTTCCAACAGGAAAGCATATATTATTGTTCGGCGAAATTTCATATGTTCGTAGTTTTATTTGCATATTTTGTCATAAAGACATGACTAAGAACACTCATATTAATTTTAACTCTCAAAGTTGGGTTACAGTGTGTTAGATCCGCCATGTGCCATTCATTGGTTTTGATTCAGATCAGTTGAAAATATAGGTTCGGGATAAACAATGGGTAAAGCAACAAGAACAAAACCCAAATCATCTCAAGCCAAAATGAAAAATGTGGCTTCTAAAAAACAGAAGACAGACCACTCTCAATCCATTAGATCGCCTGCAGAACAAATCCTGTTCCTTCAAAGAACCATCGGGAACCAGGCAGTGGGGAAACTTATCAAATCCGGGGCTTTGAAGACGAAACTCAGGATCGGTCATCCAGGGGATATCCATGAACAGGAAGCCGATCAAGTGTCTGAGCAGCTGATGAGTATGCCCCAGACGAATGTTTCGGAAGAAACAAAAGTCCCTGAAAATACTGCAGGTAATCCTATCCAGCAGAATTATGTCCGAATACTGTCTGATCGGGATCGGGCTATGGAAACAACGAATTTAGGATCGCAACGTTTTTCCAGAGCCGGGTTTTCCGTGCAACGCATCAGCTGGAGTGACCTGAACCCCCTGAAAGCAACAAAGAAGCTTGCAGGGAAAATGATCGGTGTGATCAAGAGTCTTGGCAGCTCTGCCTGGAACGCAGCGAAAAATCTCGGCAGTGCTGCGTGGAACAAGGTCAAGGGTGTGGGTGGCAAGGCATGGAACACTGTTAAAAGCAAGGGCGCATCCATCTGGAGCATAGTCACAACAACAGGATCAAGCGCCTGGAACAGAGTCAAAGGCATGGGCAGCAAAGCCTGGGGCAGTGTAAAGAACCTGGGTACAAGGGCGTATAAGGTTGCCAGGGGACTTGGCAAAAAAGCATGGGGCTCAGCCAAGAGCATGGGCAGCAAGGCATGGAACAAGGCTAAGCATCTGGGCAAGAGTGCATGGGATGGGGCAAAACGGGTAGGTACGAAACTGTGGAATAAAGCAAAAAACCTCGGGAGCGGCATCTGGAACAAGGTCAAGAACACAGCAGGCCGGGCCTGGGGGAAAGTCAAAGGTATGGGCAGCAAAGCCTGGGGTAGTGTAAAAGGTCTTGCCGGAAAAGCCTATAATACTGCCAAAAACCTGGGCGGCAAGGCTGTCGATATCGCCAAGGATATCGCCAACAAAGCCACCGTAGATAACCTATGCAAAGCAGTCGGCTGGTTAGCTGGCAAGGCATACAACCTTGTCGCTCCTTGGGTGAAAAAAGGCTGGAATAAAGCCAGGGAATTGGGTGGCAAGGCCTGGAACGCCGCAAAAAAATGGGGCGGCAAGTTATGGAATGGTGCAAAGGAATGGGGCAGCAAAGTCGGCAATTTTGCTAAAGAAACGGCATCCCGAGCCTACAACGCCATAAAGAACGGGGCAACCAAAGCATGGAACTTTGCCAGTGGCCTTGGGAATAAAGCAATCAATGGCGCCAGGAGGGTGGCGGGCCAGGCTTGGAACTTTGCAAAGAGGCTTGGGACAAATGCCTGGAACTTTGCTAAGAACAAGGCCAGTAACCTTTACAACAAGGCTAAGAATTTTGGCGGCAAGGTATGGGCTAAAGCCACCAGCCTGGGCAGCGCGGTATGGAACAAAGCGCAAGTATTAGGAAGTAAGATCGCCGGTGCTGCCAGGAATTTAGGCGGCAAGGTGCTCGGCATCGCCGACAAACTTACGGGAGGGGCAGCCAGCAAGGTTGCAGGCATGGCAAAGAAGATCCTGGGTAAAGCTTCTGGCCTTTTAAGTTGGGTGGTGGGTAAGGCAAAGGGCCTGGCAAACAGGGCAATTAATAAAGCCAAAGAGTTGAAAAACAAGGCTGTAAAGGCTGCCAAAGAAGCTGCTGCCAGAGCGTTCAAGACTGCCAGGGAAGCAGCCTCCAAAGCATACGCCAAAGCCAAAGAGTGGGGATCCAAAGCCGTTAGTACAGCCAAAGGCTGGGCAAATAAAGCATGGAGCACAGCAAAAGACTGGGGAGCCAGGGCAATCAGCACTGCCAAAGACTGGGCAGGTAAAGCCTGGAATAAAGCCAAAGAGCTGGGAAGAAAGGCATGGAATACAGCCAGGGACTGGGCAGGTAAAGCCTGGACAACTGCCAAGGAATGGGGCAGCAAAGCCTGGGGCAAGGTCAAGGAATGGGGCGGAAAGGCCTGGGACTTCGCAAAGGAATGGGGCGGTAAAGCCTGGGATTACGCTAAGAGCGTGGGCGGTAAATTGCTGGATGTGGCCAGGGCACTGGGGCTGGACAAGGCGTGGAATCTCGCCAAAGATCTGGGTAACAAGGCATTCAAGTGGGTGAAGGATGCAGGATCAGCAATTGCCAGACGGTTCAAGGGTGTTATCAAAGTTGCGAAGAAAGCCGGGGAATACCTTGGTAAAGCGTTATTGTTGACGAATCCCTCTATTGCAGGACTACTCAGTACAAAGATTGCCTGTAAGATAATTGGCTGCGCTACCCCGAAATTGATGGAAAAAGGAGGTAGCAAGGATGTCGAGCACTATACCGATGAAGCTACAGATCTTATCCCGTTTGTGAGCACGGTCAAAGATGGTTGCGGGTGTTTGACTGGCGATAATGTGGTCACGGGTAAGAAAGACGCGCCTGCAATGCGGGGTGTCAGATGTGTGGTGGCCATAATCGATATCGCTGCCATAGTGGCTGGCATCTTTAGTGGGGGAGCAGCCACTGCAGGAGAGCAGGCGGCAAAGACCGGTATCATTGCTTTTCTGAAGCGGTTGTTTAAGGTCGGAGTAAAGAAAGGTGTTGAGAAGGTCACGAAGGAAATAGTTGAGAAACTGATTAAGGAGGTCGTTGAAAAGGCTGTTCAGGAAGCAGTTGAAAAGGCTGTTCGGGAGGCAGTTGAAAAGGCTGTCAAGGAAGCAGTTGAAAAGGCCGTCAAGGAAGGCGTTGAGAAATCCATCAAGGAAGCGATGGAAAAGGCTGCGAAGGAAGCGGCAGGGAAAGCAGCTAAGGAATCTGCGGAAAAGGCAGCCAGAGAGGCTGCGGAGAGAGCAGCAAGGCAGGCAGCTGAAAAGGCCGCTGCAGAGGGGGCGAGCGAGGAGGTAATAAAACAGGTGGCAAATGAAGCAGCTGAGAAAGCGGCTAGAGATGCGGCTGAGAAGGCAGCAAAGGAAGCAGCAAATGAAGCTGCAGAAAAGGCAGCAAAGGAAGCGGCGGAAAAAGCTGCCAAAGCTGAACCACCAAAGGTACATGAATCTGCTCCACCTAAGGCTGCACCAGCGAAAGCCCCACCTAAAGCAAAGCCACCTGAATCAAAGCCGCCTGAGGCAAAGCCACCTGAAATAAAGCCACCTGCAGATCCAAAAATAAAAGCAAAACAGAAGATCGAATCAATTAAGCAAAAAATGAATTCAAACAATGCAAAAATAAAAGAAATTGAAAAAAATATAAAAAAGAAAGAAGCTAGACTGGAAAGACTTGGAAAAAAAAGAGACTCTGCAAGAACTTATGAGACAAAGAAAGCGGCAAAACAGCAAGAAATTCGGCAAAGAAAAGATATCGCAAATAAAAAAGAAGAGATATCCAATTTGAAAAAAGAAAATAATTCTTTAAAGAAAGAAATTAATCGTCAAAATCAAATATTACATCCTGAAAAGAAAGGAGAACTTCCATGTTTTTCAAGTGATACATTGGTATGGACAGTGGAAGGCACAAAGCGAATCGATCAATTGCAGAATGGTGAAAGTATATTAGCGTATGACTTTGAAAGGGACAATGTAGTTATTAGAAAGATAAATAGAGTATTGAAAAATAAAACCCGCCATTTCTATAAGATCGTAGCAGGCAATAGCGCTATTTATTCTACTGGCAGCCATCCTTTTTGGATCGAAAGTCAGTCTAAATGGATTGAAGCACGTGAATTGAAGAAAGATATGCGAATAAAACTTATAAATGGAAATAGCATTTCAATCGATTCTATTACGCTTCAAGAAAATTTTGATACATCTTCTTATAATCTCAGTGTTTATAAAACGCACAATTATTTTGTAGGTATTGGTGTATTGGTCCATAATAAGCTAATAATTGATTATAATTCACCGTCTCTTAAAGGTGGTTTTGGCAATTTAGATATATATGAATGTGTAAACCCTGACTACCCAGGGAAAGTATATATTGGCCAGACAGATGATATTCCCAGAAGACAAGGCGAACATCGAGACAAAGCAAGAAAAATGCTAAAAGATCCTTCAAAATTAACCAAAAAAGACCTAGAATTCTATAGATTTATGGAAAAGGCTAAACTTCAGCCTAGGGTTAAAAACCTAAACCAATATCAAGCGAATTATTTAGAGCAAAAAAATCTCGATATTGAAAGAGAAATTCGTGGACGCGATAATGTTATGAATCGTAAAGAAGTTGTCAAAAAAGGAAATATGGAAGCTTTGGCTAAAAAAATTGCTAATGACCCAAAGGTGCAAGAAGCAGGATATTGCCCGAAATAGGAGGAAATTATGTCTTGGTGGGAAATAGGACAAGGAGATGTAATAGGAGATATTCCAGCTGATATTATCAGCCGGACTTTCAGAAAAATTACCACAAGTTATGGCGAAACGGGAAGCCAAAAGCCTTCAATACAAGAAGTATTAGATGCTATTATATCGGTTTTACAAATTCAACCGAATGATTTTATTTCTAATGTGGGTGTTATGCATATTCAAAAAATAATAGTTAAACTAGAGGGCGGACCTAATAACGTCTTCAGTAAAGAGAATGGAACGGCAGATAATAAATTAATTGAGTCGTTTCGAGATGCATTTGAAGAGATTGCCCAAGAATATATTGAAAGGTGGGGGAGGAAACCGAGACTAAGAGAACTATTAAATTGTATTATATTCATACTTGGATATAAGCCAGAGGAATTCTTATCAATTCCAGAAGGAATTTCTATTGAAGACATCATAGCTGAATTAAGTTGATAGAAAATTAAAATTTAC
>Ga0255365_10203_pt1 | contig 15318 bp, 10 predicted proteins | sample ANMaggSeSYBR01J3_FD_182089 | JGI IMG/M metagenome (GOLD analysis project Ga0255365, IMG submission 182089) | Sediment cell enrichment communities from methane seep in Santa Monica Basin, California, United Staets - ANME aggregate JGI... | ecosystem: Environmental > Aquatic > Marine > Cold seeps >... | reverse complement strand
TCTATATTTTTGCTTTGACATAAGTATATAACACCACTGGAGTTATCTACCTGTTCTTTGATATGTCGCAGGGATTTATGGAGCAAATAATTTAAATCGAACTCGCCGGTCAGGTCGTTTTGGAAGTCATAGGCCCTTCGCAGGTTTTGCAGGGTATTGGTCAGGTTTGTGTTAGAATGTACCAAATCCTGGCATAAAAGGTTAATTTTTTTGCGCAGGGTACGGCGGTCGAGGTTAGTTTTGCGCAGGAGTTGACGTAACTTGCGGTATCTTTGGCTAAAAAAGAGCCTTTTTTCACACTTTTTTATGGCCCCTTTTAACAGCCGATGAACGTCCCCAAACTCAAATGGCTCCGCGAGAATACCGTCGAAATTCAGTTGAGCGGCGCGTATGGCGCCGTGAAGTGAGTCGTCCAATAAGACGGCCACAACGGCTGTGGGAAGATGGTTTTTCCTGTCGATTACCCGACTCAACCGATCAAGGTCGTCGTTAGAAACAGGCAGTAAAACCACGTCAGGCATAATGCCAAGACGCGACCAAAAAGAATTATCAAAAACCACATCCGGCAATAAACGGTCAGGCGGTAATTCACCCTTCTGATAATGAAGGTGATCCCGACCCTCTATCCGACGGCAAAAACGCTCCTCCAAAGGACCGTCCAAAAACGACAGGATGTGAATGTATTCAGTATCGTCCCGAAACAACTCTCTTCTCCCTTCACAAGAAAACGCGTGGGCCAAAAAAGCCCCGCGCTGCAAGTACTTGCAGGCGAGACGCCTGCGATACAAGGCTACAAGGCAGCCACACTGGCTATGGGTAGCGTGATCCGGACGCAAGTACCATGGCCCAATTGACTGTCCAAATGCAGCCTCCCTCCGTTACCCTCAATATATCGGATACCACGACTAAGACCCAAACCTCGCTTTCGGCCGGCCCGTCTCGCTGAGAAAAAAGGTCCGGCAGCCTTGCGAAGAATCTCCTCGTCCATGCCGCAACCCTGATCAATAACCTCCAGATTGACCATGTCCTCAAGCTCATTATACCCGGCTCGCAAAGTAACAACGCCGTCATCCTCATCATAAGACTCAACAGCGTTACCAATCACCTCCATCAAGGCCAGGCCGATCTGCCGACGATCAACAAATAACTCCGGCAAATCCTTATCGAACTGTGTCCGAATTTCAATATTTTTGTCCCGAATCAACTCGACCAAAGCATCCGCCGCCTCACTGAATAATTCCGCAGCAGTAACAACGGCGGGAGTAGGTTCGGCCGGTTGAGCAAACTCCAGTAACTCTCTGATAATTTCAGCAATTTTCTGCCCATTATCGGCAATAGCCTCCAAAGTGTCCTTTTGCCTGGAATCCCGCTCCTTCGAGGCCAGTAACTGGGCACGGCCCACCACGACAGCAAGCGGATTATTGATCTCATGGGCGGCACCGCAGGCCATCTCGCCCACAGCAGCAAGACTGCGTTTCCGCAGTAATTCCCGCTGTGATTTTTGGAATTGTGTGTTGCTCTGGGTCAACTGCTCACAAAGCAGGAATTGCTGTTCCTGTTTGTAGGCCTGCCGGACAGCGAGGGCAGCGCCAGCGGCAAAGGTCTGTATTTCCCTGAGCTGCTGCCGATAAAAATCCGGGGATTGGTCCGTTTGCCAAAGTAAAGCCCCAACTGTGTCCCGCCCGGAACGCAACGGAATTATAACAGTAGCATCCGTTTCAAACATAGGGGCTACCTGCTCGAAAAACCAGCAATGAGATGAACCGATCGGCAGGACGGCAAAGCCGGCAGTAAGGTTCTCCGCAAGCGGTTCGGCAGTGTCAGCCTGGGGGTCATCGGTACGGTCAATTAGAAAAACAGAAGGCGGTTCCTTTTCCTCGACTTTGACAGCACCTTCTATAATCAATTCGTCCCTGGTATAAGCGTACACCCCGCAGCGTTCACAGCCGGTAAGCTCGAACCAGAGCCTGCAGATTACGCCGCAGACGTCCACCACAGACTGTTCGTCCTGTAGCGACTGATCCAGGTTACAGAGAAGGTCAAGATAACGGCTACGCTGAGTGAGTTTCTGGTTTTTAAGGCGAAGCTGCTCGTTCAGCCGACCGAGTTCACTGTTCGCCTCGGAAAGAGCATCATGGTAAAGAGCGTCCGGATCGACGTCGTCCAGGCCGAGAAGAGAAGCTCGTTCACTAATAGCTTCGGGCAACTGACGAGCAATCTGCTCAATTACAGTGGCCGGGCAACCCAGTAATTCCGCTACAGCTTCGGCGGATTCAGGCATGTAATGATTACCGGAATATCCGAGCCGCATCTGACGCGCTAAAACATCCGCCAAATGCACGGTTTTAACTATTCCCTGGTGCTGTACGGCGTCAGGGAGGCCCTGAACCCACTGGTGATGCAGCCAAATAGATTCCGTGATGGCTTCAGGCAGATTCCACCTCAGGGCCAAACGACGGCCGGCAACGGTATGGTCCAGGCCAAGTATTTTTCTTTCCACATCGGAAATGTTGTCCATCGAGGATTCGGTTATCTGGACTACGCGGGCGTAACTTTTCGGCAGGCAGCTATCGAGAGCCAATTTGCCGATGTCATGCAGCAACCCACAAACAAAAGCCTCCTCAGGGTCAATGCCGGAATCAATATGACTGACAAGCATCCGGGAAGCACACGCCACGGCCAAAGAGTGTTTCCAAAAACCAACACGGTCAAATTCTTCATTACCGTCAGAGTCCCCCGGTCGCTGCAGGGCCTCGAATACCTTAATACTCAACACGGCGTTGCGGACAGCGTCAAATCCGAGCAGGACGACGGCCTTGCTCAAAGAGGCTGTGCTGCGAGTGATACCCATATTAGCGCGAGTGGCCAAAGTGATAATACGACTGGCAAGAGACGGGTCCGATTCGATCAGACTTACCACTTCATTGGCCTGAGTGTCGCTGCGAACGGTTATCTGCAACAGCCGGGCGGCAACGGCGGGCAGAGTGGGCAAACTACTGAGCTGCTGGATAATAAGCTCAATTTTTTTGCTCTGTGAATATTTTGTCTGTTGTTGTGTGCTCATATAGTTGTTATATAACGAGTAATTCGGAAATTCTATCGACAAGGCTGTCAATACTAAACGGTTTCTGCATAAAGTCGTCGGCTCCCAACTCCAATAATTGCTTGATCTCGTCCTTGTTGACGACACCACTGACAATAATGATTTTCATGTGCTCAAAAGCTGAATTTTGCCGAATAGTCCTGCAAACAACGTTGCCGTTGACATCAGGCAATAAATAATCCAAAACCATCAGGTCGGGCCGAAATTCCTGGGTGATTACGCCGGCATCATAACCACTGGTAGCGGTTTTTACCTCAAAACGCCCGTCCCGCTCCAAAACGTCCACCATAAGCTCGACAATTTCAAGATCGTCGTCAACAACCAGAACCTTCCGCCGACCGGAATCCAGATTGCCGAGAGGAATCTCGTTGTCCCTCATGAACTTGAGCAGGCTTTCACGGGGTATTCGCCGAAAACGCGACCCCGGTACCCTGAACCCCTGCAACCGTCCGGAATCAAAACAACGGATTATTGTCTGCTGACTGACACTGCAAACGTCCGCCGCCTCACCCGTGGAAAATACGTTTTTCATAACATAACCTCTCTTGCATGAGAAAAATGCGTGCGTTCATAAACTAATTCTGCCGAAGTTCGCTGATTATCCGAAAAATCAGCCTCTTCATTTTACCTATACTCCCTAATTTGACTATCGTCGGGAAACTTTGTCAACTTAAATCCTCATTTATCTGTAATGTATTATCGACCCAGGGGTTAGGGGGAATTGTAGGGGTTATAACGGTGTTACGGGGTGTATTGAGGGTGAGGGGGTGGTGGGTTGTGAGAAAATGTGAAAGGTGTGAAAAAAGAGTTAAACGTCCAACATTCAACATTCAACATCGAATCAAAGAAATATTGAATACAGAGAAGAGAAGATAATAGCGAACGCGTGGGTCAAAGTCCCATTCTACTTGATTTTCAGGACGATTACCGAAACCCGGTCGTCCGGCGCCTGCTCCGGTAGTTCTATGAACTGAAATCCGTCTTTGTCCGTTTTTACGACAAGAGGTTGTCCGGTTTCCAGTACGGCGGCGGCTGTAATATTTCCCGATATGTTCTTTATCAATAGTCGTTGTTCCCCGGGCCAGTCGAAAACATACGCGTAAAGAAGTCGAGAACCATCTTTTTGTATTCTTTGTGTCAGGCGTCCCCATTTGGGCCGAGGGAGGTCAACCGGCTCTGTGTCGTAAATCGCCTCGTGGTTGGCAGCCATCCAGCCTCCGATCTCACGAAGGCGACGGACGGCAGGGGCGGGGAAACGGCCGTCAGGAAGTGGGCCGACATTCAGCAGATAGTTGCCGCCGAGTGATGTATTGTGCACCAATAGTCCGATCATCTTGTCAACGGACTTCCAGTTGAAGTCCCGCGCATGCCAGGCCCAGGAATGTTGCATTGTCGCAGGGGTTTGCCAGGGCCGTCCCAGATTCTTTTCCGGAAACTGGTTGTCCCCTGCGGACAGGTAGTCAACATCGTTGCCAGGATTATGAGCGCAAATCCGCCCGTTGATAAGACATCGCGGGCTTTTAGTGCGCACCAGACGGATTAGTTGGTCGCGTCGCTGTGTTGTGATATGCTCACTCGCATTTTTGCCCCAGGTATCGAACCAGAACATGCCGGGGTCGTACCGGTCAATTAGCTCGGTAACCTGCGGCAGGCAAATCGCCTGCCAGTATGTTTCGAATTCCCCGTCTGTCGGCTGTTTTTTTTCCGGCCAGGGCGGCTGAGCGCCTCCCGGATGTTTCCAGTCCTGCCAATGTGAATAATAAAATCCCAGTTTCACTCCGTGTCTGCGGCAGGCTTCGGCCAACTCGCCCAGTAAGTCGCGCTTACAGGGGGTTGAGCCGAGATCGTAATTTGTTACTGCGGAATCCCACAAGGCAAAGCCATCGTGATGTTTGGCTGTCAGAACCAGGTAACGCATGCCCGCCCCGGCAGCCTCACCTGCCCAGGCGTCCGCGTCGAACTTCACCGGGTTGAAACTCTTTACCAGAGCCTGGTATTCCTTGTCAGGAACGTCCAGTCGCATCTGTATCCATTCCGCGTACCATGATTTCCCGTGCCCAGGCTGCGGCATCCACTTGCCGTCCCAGCAGCCGGCCAACTCGCTGTACAAACCCCAGTGAAGAAACATACCGAAACGAGCTTCTTCAAACCATGCCACACGTTCCGTTGGCGAAATATTGTTCGCTTTTGGCGTGGTCCCGCCCACGTCTCCGGCTGCGTACGCAGCACAACCTATGCTGATTATTATCGAAATAAAACCGGTAGGCCAAATGATATTCACTAAACGATTATTCATACTCTACTTAACTCGCAGGTGCCGAGGATTATACAAAAGCACCTCTCCGCTTTCGGCGGAAAGGTGGTACCCATCGCACTTTACTTAAGTTACAAGTGGTGGTGATTTACAAGTGGTGGTGATTTACTCTTCTTCTTCCTCGTTCTGATTCATCAGCCGCTCGTCGATACTCTCCAAAAAACCTTCCAGTTTACGCGAACGTACCGGGTGCTGGAGTTTGCGAATTGCCTTGGCCTCCACCTGCCGGACCCGTTCCCTCGTTACCTTAAAGATACGGCCGACTTCCTCCAGCGTATATGTATAGCCGTCCCCGATCCCGTATCGCAGTTTGATTATCTCGCGTTCGCGATAAGTCAGTGTCTTCAATACGCCGTCGATCTTGTCCTTGAGCATCTCATGGGTGGCCGCGACAATCGGGGACTCCACGCTGTCGTCCTCGATAAAGTCGCCGAAATAACTGTCCTCACTTTCGCCCACCGGCCGATCCAGACTGATCGGGTGTCGCGATATTTTCAGTACTCGCCGTACCTCCGAGATCGGCATGTCCGCCGCTTCGGCAATCTCCTCGATGCTCGGCTCGACCCCCATTGTCTGCTGCAATGATTTACTGATATTACGCAGCCGACTCATCGTTTCTATCATGTGTACCGGTATCCGTATCGTCCGGGCATGATCCGCTATCGCGCGAGTGATCGCCTGGCGAATCCACCAGGTTGCGTACGTACTGAACTTATATCCCCGCCGATACTCATATTTGTCAACCGCCCGCATCAGTCCGGTATTGCCCTCCTGAATAATATCCAAAAAGCTCAAGCCGCGATTACGGTATTTCTTGGCAATCGAGACCACCAACCGTAAATTACCGCCACTGAGATTTCTTTTGGCATTCTCATATTCACGAAATACCTTACGGATCGTTTTGCAGCGCAAAGTCAAATGGCTACCGCTCTCCAGCGTTAATTCCTGCATGCCCTCCAGTTGCTCCCGCATATCCTGGGCGTCGTCTTCGCATATTTCCTCCGTCTCCAGGTTCGTAAGTTTCTTCTCCAAATCGGATATTTTGTGCAGCAGATTCTCCAATTTCTTCATCAGCGGCAGGATACGGCTGGTTCGCAGCGATAATTCCTCCAACAGAATAGCCGCCCGGCGGCGGCGACGACGCATTTGTAACATAACAGTTTTTTGCGATTCTTCATCTTCGGCTTCAGACAGTTGCAGCCAGTCCTGCTGATTCTGCTCCATCATTTTACGCACTGTTTCCAGGTTCTCCGGCATACGCTTGGTTACCGAAGCCTTTGCCGACTGGTTCGCTGTCGAAATTCGCATAGTACGATCAAAAGGCAGATTCCCCCTCTCCACCTGCTCGATAATCGTTACCGCTGTACTCATGCAGTAATCGTTTTCCAGCACCTTACGACGAAACGCCATTCTTGCTATCTCGATCTTCTTGGCCAGCGAAATTTCCTGATCTCGCGTCAAAAGCGGAATTTCACCCATTTGTGTCAGGTACATCCGCACCGGATCGTCAATCCGCCGTTCGTCAGCCGCCAGTTCTTTGTCCGACTGGTCGGCTGTTCCCGCGGTTTTCTTTTTGTTCGAGCGGGCCGCCTCACGCTTCTCCAATTCAATTTCGTCGATCAACTCCACGTTAAGGTCTTCGAGCGTCATCAACAGGTTATCCAACTTCTCAGGCGACAAATTGTCGTCCGGCAAATCTTCATTCAGCTCTTCGTATGTCAGATAACCCCTTTTCTTGCCCTTATCGATCAGAGCCTTCAAGCTGTCATTCATTAGCCGGCTGTTCGTAGTTTTGTTTGCCAAGGTTAAGTTCTCCCGATTACTCCGTGGTAATGTTTAGGATTTATGTTTAATGCTTACTTCTTACTTTATTATTGTCGGCCGCCTTCTGACGTCCGGTTCGTGCTTCGCCTGTATCTCCAACATCATGGCATTATGGGCATCTTTTCCATATTGCCGCTCCGCTTTGTCAAATACCACTCGCAGTTCCTGCTTCGCCCGCTGGCGTCGAATACGCTCGATATTCTCCAAAGCACCCCGCAGGGTTTCTTCATAGTTGCCCCGAATCTCACCCAACTCGGCCAAATTCAATATTTTCTCGCATAATTGCGGACTTTCACACCCAGCCAGTATTTCCGCCAAAGGCACGTTATCGCTTTTTTCCAAACAAACCCATATTCGCCGGGCTATCTGCTGCAATACCGGCTCGGTTATATCCTCTACGTCCGGAATTGCCCGTCTGACCTCCTCAAACAGGTCCGGCCGATTCAACAGCACTTCAAGTACTTCCTGGTGAGATTTTGCCACACCATCCAACGCAATTTGTTGGCCCTGCTGTGCGCCATTTGCTGTTTTTCTTTGCCAACGCCTTTGCCGATTGACCCTTTGATGCACTTCACTACTGGGAATATCCAATAACTTGGCAACCCGATTTAACACAAGGCCCCGGCTTATACCGTCAATGTTCTCCTGCGCCGCCATTTCAGCGATCATTCTCAAATATTCGTCCGCCGCTCTCCGATGCTCCTTAACCGAACCAGCCTGCTCCAAAGTATTTTGCAGCATTTGCCACTTGTATTCCATTGCCTCAGTGGCATTGCTGATAATGTCCTCGAACGCCTTTTTGCCGTCTTCTCCGTGTTGCTTCAGGAAATCACAGGGGTCCAGGCCGGCAGGCAACGTTACCAGCTTTACCTCCATCTGTTGACTGAAAAACACCTCTATCGCTCTGTCCGCGGCCTTTTGCCCGGCTACGTCCGAGTCAAATACTAAAATAATCCTGTCCGCATAACGCGACAACACCTGCGCATGCTCCCGCGTAAGCGCCGTACCCAACGTGGCCACTACATTTGTCAGTTCATACTGATGCGCCATCAGGCAGTCAGTATAACCCTCAACGATTATCGCGGTACGCTCTTTGATTATGCTGTCTTTAGCCGCATGCAGGCCATATAGTGTGCGGCTTTTGTTAAACAACGGACTCTCCGGGCTGTTTATATACTTGGCAGGGTCGTCCGCTAACGTCCTGCCGCCAAAAGCAATTACCCGGCCCAAAGCGTCAATTACCGGAAACATCAGCCGTTGGCGAAACCGGTCGTAAAAACCGCCCTGATCCTTCTTTATCAACAAACCCAGCCGAGCTAACTCCTCTAACGGTTTGCCGGCTTCCTGAGCGGCTTTCGTCAGATTGTCCCAACCCTGGGGCGACCAACCCAGTCCAAAACGCCTTGCCGCTTCTTCGCTTATCTGTCTGTCATTTACATAATCACGGGCGATACGCCCGATTTCGTCTTTGTCGTACTGGCTTCTGTAAAATCTTGCCGCCCAACGATTTAGCTTTTCAAGCTCGTTTCGGTCAGCAGTATTATCAGGGCTGTTTTTCGTTCCTCTTTCAGGCAACTTCACCCCGGCCCGCTCGGCCAGGAACCGTACCGCCTCCGGAAAACTCATCTGCTCCCGCAACATAATAAATTTGATAACGTCTCCGCCAGCACCACAAGCAAAACACTTAAATATCTGCTTGCTCTCACTGACGTTGAACGAAGGGCGGGTGTCGCTGTGGAATGGGCAAAGCCCCAACATCTCCTTGCCTCGTCGCTTCAGAGCGACGTAATTCCCCACAACTTCAGTTATATTAACGGCTTGCAGAATTTGCCGGATATGACTATCATCAAAAAATGTGGACACAGCACTCCTTGTTACTCTCACGCCCATGAGTAATACAAAATTAGAAAGTAAGCCTCGCGTAAAAACATAAAAGTATAACACCAAAACGCCTTTTTGTCAAGCAGATTAGGCTGAAATTCGGTATTATAGGGCTATATTCGGGGGGAACGTGTGTGGCAAGACCCCACCCTACGAGAAATCGCGTGGGTCAAAGCCCCACCCTACAAGGCTACGAGGCTACGAGAAATCGCGTGGGTCAAAGCCCCACCCTACAAGACTGCACACAAAGCCATGCCACCCGTGTGCTTATAGGCCGGCTTTTCGCAGCCAGCTTTTAAGAGTGGTTAAATCTCTACCAATAGCTTTAGTTACATTTTCTTTGGAGGTCGATAGTGTTCCCGCCCCGCGATTTGCGCCGCCCAGATCGTATTCATAGTGTACGGAGATTGGTCCGGGGATACCTGCCTGCTTGACCATCTTGAAGTAACGGGGGAAATCCACCATTCCCTCTCCCAGCGGACAATTTTGTGTTTTCCAGCCTTTGTTTGTTTTCGCCCATAGAAAATCTTTGGCGTTGATCGTAACAACACGGTCGGCAATAAGCCGGAATTTTGTCGGCCAGACCAGTCCGCCTTCCGCCGTGGCGTGTCTGATGTCGAATTGGCAGCCCATCCACTTCGGGTCCAGTTCTTTTATCAACTCCCAGATGTCCCATATCGAGGCCCCGACATAACGGCTGCCGGAATGATTCTGAAATGCGCCGTGTAAGTTATACTCTTTGCTCAGAGCTGCCAAATCGCGAAACTTCGGTTTCAGTTCCGCCAACTGCGCGGGGATGCTCTTGTCTTTTTTATAGTGGATAGAGCCTATCCGGTAATGACGAATTCCCAGTTCAGCGGCGGTCTCCAAAATGTCTCTGGTATAACGGTCGCGTGGGTCCGTGATTCTTGTGGTCATCATCGGAACAGTAAGCCCCGCGTTTTTTACCGCCTCGACTGCCCTGGGCAGGTCATCTTTAACGCGTTCGGGCAGGACATGGCCTCTGGGTCGAACTGTTAAATCCACACCGTCGAACCCGATTTCGGCTGCCGTCTGGGCCATATCCTTATAGTCCAGCCATTGCAGATGTTTCGAGAATATACATATTTTCATTCGGTGTCTCTCGGCAGCGGCTGCCTGCTTAGTCCCAATGTCAAACGGCATACTCAACAGCGCTCCGGCTCCGGCAAGGCCAGTCAGAAAGTCGCGACGTGTTATGTGATTTATCATATCTGATTTACTTTCAATCATTTTAGTCTCCTCGATAAGTGTTCATGCTTTTTTTACAGGTTGCTTTCTTTCGCCCCTTCGGCTGCGCTCAGGGCAGGCCCTTTCAGGGCCTAATAAAGAAATGGTGCGATTTCATCGGCACCCTACTGGATTCCTGCCCACTGCCTTCGCAGGGGCAGGCTCTCCGCAGGAATGACAGAAAAACGCGCGGCGCCCAAGCCCGCCCTACGTGATTCAAATGGCGGGCACGGCCCGCCCTACAGAAGAACCCCCCGATCCCCGCCTACGCGAGGACATGTTTTACATCGGGGGTTACTCAATTTTTTCTGTTTCAGCCCAACGTCCACGGTCGGCGATATTCGTAGTGCAGTAATTTACTCGCCTCTTTATTATCGATGATGCGTTCGTTCTTTGCGTCCCATTCGATACGCGACTTCGTCGCCAACGCGATATTGCCGAGGTGGGCGAACGTGGTTGAGCGATGTCCTGTCTCCATGTCGCATCGGCAGCGTTGGCGGGTCTTGATACAATCGAGAAAATCGCGGATATGCGAATTGGTAAGATTACGATTGCTTGTTGGCGCTTTGTCGATTTCCGCTTTTATGCGCGGTTCCCTTTGCTGGAACTGTCCGCCTTTCGATGGGATAATCTCGTACCCGCTGCCGCCTCTCCCTGCGTACAGATTGCCCAGCGTTCCGCGAAATTCGATTTCGCCACTGACCAGGGCCGGTCCGCCGCTGGTCTCATATTGGCCGAAATTAAGCAGGACCCCGGAAGGTAATTCAAAAATCACTTCCATAGTATCCGGTATGGTTCGGTCGTCATCTGTAGCAAACCGTCCGCCATGCGCTGATATCGAAATCGGCGCCTGCTCACCTAAAACCCAGCGGATCGCATCGCAATAGTGCACTCCCCAGTTGCCCATCTGGGACGAATACGCCCGCCACCAGCGGAACATGTACGGCGTGATATTGTCTTTATATGGCCGCATTGGACGTGGGCCAAGCCACATATCCCAATCCAGCTCCTTTGGCGGCTCCGTATCGGGACATCGGCCGATCCCGTTCGGATACATGTTACTGACTCGGTAAGCTCTGGCTACCGTTACCTTGCCGATTTTGCCTGCCGGAACATCCTTTGCCAATTGTTGGTATGTCCCGGAGGAGCGGCGGTGCAGTCCAACCTGGACGACGCGTTTATGTTTTTCGGCTGCCTCCACCATCTTTCTGCCTTCGTGAATGGTAATCGAAAGGGGTTTTTCCACATACACATCTTTGCCGGCCTGACAGGCCATAATGGACTGGATCGCATGCCAATGGTCGGGAGTGGAAATAACCACAGCGTCAATATCTTTCTGGTCGAGCAGGCGGCGAAAATCCTTGTACCGCGATACCTTGCCGGGGAACTTTTCCCCCATTTTAGGGATTTTTTTCCCCTTGAGCGTTTTTATTAACCTTTGGTCCACCTGCGAAAAATCCCTTGTTATATAAGGCTCATACACATCACAAAGAGCCGCAATCTCGACGTCATCCTGCTTCATGAATTCCCTGAGCAACTGTGTCCCCCGGACTCCCACACCGATAAAGCCTACGCGGACTTTTTTATTGGCACCCCACGCCGATTGTATTACGGGAGAACCCAAAGTATGTAGCCCCAATGTAGCCGCAGCCACGGTTGAATTTTTCAAAAAATTCCGTCTGGTTGTTTCTTTCTGTTTTTTTTCCATAGCCCATCCCTTTCATTCGATAATGAAATACTTCATTACCTTGGAGTTTTCACATCGGAGATTCTGTAGCTCCCGTCACCATAACCAATTTTGTCGAGATACGCCTTGCCAAATGGTCCTCGTGGTTCTGACGCTGCCATCTCTTTCATCCATTTGTCCCATTTGGACTGTATCCATTTCAGCCTTTCGGGTTTTTCTGTTGCCAGATTATTCTTCTCGCCGATATCGACGGACAAATCGTACAGTTCACCTGTCGTATCCTTCGGCAAAACGTATCGGTCTGTTTCCATAACCCACTTCCATTTCCCTACACGAGCGGCCCTTTTGGCTTGCCATTCCCAGAAATGATCTTTTCGCCGCGATTTACCCTTACCTGTCAACACCGGCAGCATATCGTATCCGTCGAGTTTAATATTTTTTGACGGCCTGACGCCAGCCATCCTCAAAAAGGTCGGGAACAAATCCAGAGCGCTGCAAAATTCATCGCTTATTTGGCCGCTGGGAATCCGCCCCGGCCATCGTGCGATAAACGGCACACGGATACCTCCTTCATACAGTTTCCCTTTACCTCCGCGTAGTGGCGTAGTATTTCCGCAGCCGTTATCGCAGGTAAAGACTATCAGGGTATTATCATCCAGTCCGAGTTGTTTAAGTTTGGACTGTATTTCCCCTATCGCGTCGTCCATACAGGTTATCGCCGCCATATATCGCTGTCGTTTTGTTCCGGGCAAATCACCGTACATCCTGACATATTTATCCGGAGCCTGTACGCTTCGAACTTTCAGATTCGAGGCCCCGTGAGGGCTGTTAAAGGGCAGATAGATGAAAAATGGTTTGTCCTTGTTTTTCTCGATAAATTTTATTGCCTCTTTTCTGAACAGGTTGGTGGCATATCCTTTTTCTTTAACCCGTTGATTTTGACGGAACATTGACGGCATTTCATATCTTTCATGCGTCCAGTAATCAATGCCCGTATTGGAAAACCCGTAAAACGTATCGAACCCACGCTGGAGCGGCATAAACTGTCTTGCCCGTCCGGAGTCCCATTTCCCGAATACCCCCGTGGCATACCCCGCCGGTTTTAATGCCTGGGCGATGACGACTTCCCGCACATCCAGTCCTTGTGCGCCTTCAGGCGAAACAGCGTATTCCAGTTCTTTATAGATATGGCCGAAGTTTGTCATGTTATTGCGGATCATATCGAATAATCCGTTTCGGTGCGGATATCGGCCGGTCAGCAACCCGCTGCGCGAGGGCGTACATACGGAAGCGGTTACATAAAAATCAGTCAGCCGAACGCCTTCCGCAGCCATTTTATCTAAGTTGGGCGATATGACTTCTTTGCTCCCGCAGCAGCCCAGATCGGCATAGCCCTGATCGTCACTGAAAATCAGGATAATATTCGGCTTTCTGGTTCCGGTTTTATTGTCTTGTGTTTTGAACGGAGACATCCGACACCCGGCAACTAATTGAGTAACAGCCGCGGCGGATGTAAAATGTAAAAATTGTCGTCTGTTCATAATTGCTCCTATTGGTTAATTATGCTTTTGCCGGGTTTTATGCCGAGGATTATACAGGAACACCTCTGGGAAATACAGAAAGGTGCCACCCCGGCCATCTTGAAATCTAAGAGCCTTCGCCACTCACAATAATTCCTGCCACTTCACCATATCTATTGCTGCCGTTATTTCTTCGCCAATCTTTCCTTTTTCGAGACAGGTACTTTTATCGAACGGAATCACAGTAAGTATTTTTACTCCTGTTGTTTCATTGATTATCCGTATATTTGTTTCTTCCGCCAGAGACGCTTCTTCTGCCTGGTAACCATTCAGGACAACTCCCAGAACCTGCAATCCTCTGTTTTTGCACATTTCTATTGTCAGGAGCGTATGGTTGATCGTTCCCAGTCGGCTCCAAGCCACTATTACCACCGGCAGTGCCATTTCCTCCATCAGGTCGATCACGAGATAATTTTTTGTGATCGGCACCATCACGCCGCCTATCCCTTCTACTATGACGATTTCACTTTCAGCCGCTATGTTTTTATAGGCTTGTTCCAACGACTCCCAGTCGATCTCGCGTTTGGACCGTTCTATCGCTATTATTGGTGCTACCGGTTCGTGGTATCTGATCGGGTTGATTTGTTCCAGGCTGAATCGGCTATCGACGCAATGCGCCAGAAATTCCGCGTCGGGGCTGACCAGTCCTTCTCGTGTATGTTTGCAGTCGGTCGCTATCGGTTTGAACACTCCTGTTTGTCTGCCCTTGGTAGCCAACTGCCGCGCAATCGCGCCCGCCACCACGGTTTTACCCACACTCGTATCCGTCCCCGTTACGAATATGCCTTTCACTTTTTCAAATCGCTGCTCGTTCACAAATGTTTTTCTCACCACTCACAAATTATCGCCTCATACCGGTTATTTATTTGTGTCGATTCGTGCGAATATTTTCGGCATAGGTTTGAGAGCACCTTCCCGATCGACATGTACTAATATCGTACTGCCTTCCGCTATAAGCTGTTTGTCTTCGGTACGTTCCAGTTTATAGAGGTGTTCCAGTCGCACACGATCCACTTTGCCGGTTGATGTCGTAAGCAGTAATTTGTCATCATAATGGGCCGGCGACCGGAATCGGCACTCAAGCCGCGCCACCACCAGGACAAGGCCGGAATCTTCCAGAGTCTTGTAATCGCAACCATTCGTACGCAGAAGCTCCGTTCGGCCCATCTCGAAATAGCGGGCAAACACACTATGATGAACGGCATTTTGCCGATCGACTTCGTAATATCGTACCCTTATAGTCATCCGGCAAGTTGTAATATTGCAATGTGCCGCCATAATAATTTATATGTTCCTCGCAACGACTTCGGCGGCTTTGATGAGCGGGTAAGCCGTCGGCGGCGCAGTAAGCAGCGGATGAGTCCCAATCTGAGCAGTTAAAATAGTACTGATGGTTATCCTGTTTTGAATGATGAATCCTATCAGGTTCACAAGCTCACCGGTACTCAAGCCGGCGACTACTTCTCCGCCAAGTACCACGCCCGAATCCCGCGCCACTATCAACTTGACCAACTGCTTATGAGTGCCGGGCAATGTTCCGGGATGTTTGTCTATTCCCTCGAACGTACCTGTTACCACGTCAAAACCTTCTCTGATTGCCGTACTCTTTATCATCCCCGCCGCCCCGAAACCGGTATCGCCAATGGCAGTGGAGAAAATAGCGATTGTTCCGCCAAATGTC
>Ga0255365_10189_pt2 | contig 15323 bp, 8 predicted proteins | sample ANMaggSeSYBR01J3_FD_182089 | JGI IMG/M metagenome (GOLD analysis project Ga0255365, IMG submission 182089) | Sediment cell enrichment communities from methane seep in Santa Monica Basin, California, United Staets - ANME aggregate JGI... | ecosystem: Environmental > Aquatic > Marine > Cold seeps >... | reverse complement strand
TTCACTGGATATAACTGCTACAGCCTGTTTTTTTTCATCCTGATTAAAATATTTTTTTGCAACTTTTACTACATGATTGCGCTTTAATGAAAGAAGATTTGTTTTGAAACGTTTTCGAGCATCATCTGACAGTGAAATCAGCTTTCTGTAAAATGCTTTTTTTGCAGCAGGGCCCGGAGGATGGGGTTTATCTATCTCTGAGCATATTTGAAGGATTGCTTCTTTGATGTCTTCCTCAGTATAGTCTCCTGATTTAATGAATGTCATTGCGTCATCATACACTTTCAGAGTAGATACTATATGCGGATCTCTGTAAGAGCAGAAGGAAAAAATGCCGTTTTCTGAGTTATATATTGAAAAACCGCCGTATGCCCCGCCTTTTTCTCGAATCTCCCGGTGCAGATACAGCGATCTGAGCAGCTTGCTTATTACAGACAAAGCAGGTGCATCTTCATGCTCCATGCGTACAGTTTTAAATGCAAGGGATACAAATGATACGGCAGAGTATGTGCTCCAGCCCTCCCTGGTAATTTCATCATTAAGGCTTATTTCAGGAGAAATAAAACCGTTTGCCGGCTTTGCAGATGATGTTTCATTAAGTTTTTTTTGTATTGATGAAGCATAAGAAGATGCACCGGAAAGCGCGTTGTCTTCTCCAATCAGCGCAATTTTGAAATTATTACTAACTAAAAGGTTTTTTCCTATAGATGATAGATTATCGGAAACAGATTCAAGTTTGTTATCGATAAGATCGTCGGTTATATTCTTAATGGTCTGTAACTGGTGGATACCGTGCCATGTTTCGCTTAAAGCGCAGGTAGTTGAAAAATTTCTTGAGGCAAGAGAAATGGCTAATCTGTGACCATTATGAATTATCATGGATTCCATTTTTGCTCTGTATTCAAGCAGAAGGCTTTTTAATCTATCCAGATCAGAAAAGTCAAATTCATATAAAAGTTCTTCAATTATTTCAAACATCCTGCTCTGGTTTCTGACAAGGCATTTCCCGTTGAATGTTATAAATGGTATACAGGCGGCGCCTGTCCCTTCAAAATTGGTGAGCGCATGAGATGATAAACCAATGCCGCCCGTATATGCATCAATCAGCCGTGCTAAATCCGTATATGCTCTTAATTTTGTACCGGTTTTGGAGAAGGCATAACAAAAAAAGGGTACAAGAGGAAGCATCTGATTTTGCAAAAAGCCTGCGCCTGCTGCTGAAGAGAAGTAGAAAATGCCGTAGGTGGGCTGATTATAACAAGATGCAGCATCCCTGCAATATGTTTTAGATTCATGTACAGTTTGAATATAGGGCTGGATATCTTCAATTTCTAACGTTGGGAGACAGGAAACATTTTCTTTTTCTTCCTGCAGTTTCTTTAAGGCTTCAGCGTCTTTATTTATTTTTTCAATATCTGATTGTGTTAAGCCGGCTCTTATAACTTCAAGTTCTTCTGTAACCCGTTCTTTTTCTTTTTCTTCCATCATCCGGTCAGGAGCAAGAGTGAGAAGTGCTCGATGAGAATTATTTATAAAATACTTTTTTATGCGGTTCTCGAACAGAGGGCCTTTAGAAAGCTCATCACGAAGTCTGTGAAGATCTGCATCAAACTGCAGAACCCTTTCGGGCTTGCCTCCGTGAAGCCAGTTGCCAGAAAAAATTAAAAGTAAGCGAAGACCATAAGGGTAAGGAATGTTGGTTATTTCTTTGCGCTGGAATTCAACCTGATGAATAGCTGACTCTATGAGTTTATTATCGATTCCTTTAGTTGCGAGTTCATTTAAAACATTAAAAATGATAGATTCGATTTTGCCTGAGACGGATTTTTCAACGTCTTTAAGCCCGCAGACAAACATGGTGTCCTTATTATTTGAGTCATAGCCGGTTCCGTCGCTAAGAGCCGTTCCAAGCTTTGAATCTATCAATGCCTTGCGCAACGGCGATGCTGAATTTCCAAGAAGGATTTGTTCAAGTAGAGTAAGAACAAGTACTTCAAAAGAATCTTTTATGTCTGCAGTCAGCCACGCGACGCAAGTCTGGTATTTTTTTGTTTGATCTTCATTTTTGCCGATAGGATAGTGATAAGTCGCTATTATGGGTTTATCCCACCGGGGTTGAGAGAGAACATCTGTTTGAGGGTCGATTTTTGTAAAGTCTTTTAAAATTTTATCTTGAATAAAAGACAGATGATCTCTTAAAGGCAAGTTCCCATATGTGTAGAAAAAAGCATTGCTCGGATGATAATGCCGTTTGTGAAAAGCCTTAAGTTGAGCATAGGATAAACCGGGTATTATAGCGGGATCGCCACCTGAATTATTACTATATGTTGTATCAGGGTACAGCTTGTTTAACAGGGCATGGGCCATTACTTGATCCGGTGATGACATGGCGCCTTTCATTTCATTATAAACTACGCCTTTATAAACCAGATGCGACGACTCCAAATGAGATGACTCCAAATGAGATAACTCAGGGGCTTTTATATTATTCTCAATTTCAAGGCGGTGTCCTTCTTGCTTAAAGCTGAGTTCGTTAATGTCAGGGTAAAAGGCGGAGTCAAGATACACATCCATGAGATTGTAGAAATCTTTCCTGTTATGTGTAGAGAAAGGATACATCGTCCAGTCAGATGCAGTAAAGGCGTTCATAAAAGTGCTCAAACTTCTTTTCAGCATGGAAAAAAAAGGATCACGTACGGGGAATTTTTTGGAACCGCAAAGAACAGTATGCTCCAGAATGTGTGCAACACCGGTTGAATCAGTCGGCACTGTCTTAAATGCTACACCAAAAGTATTTTCCTTATCAGTGTTACTTAAATGGATATGTCTGGCGCCTGTTGCAGTATGCTCTATATCATATAAAATTGATCTTGTTTCTTTAAGTGCCACTATTTTTTTTATTAAATAGCCGCAGATATTATCGTTTTCTTTAATATCGGGATTGTTTTGATCCAAAGTATTATCCATATAACTATAGCTTGCGGAGTTGCTTATTTGATATTTGGCTGTCTGATTCGTGAGTTCCTATTAAAACATAAGATTGTGGACAATTCGGATCTTTATATAGATCTATGAGACTATATATACACCACGGCTCTTGCGCTTAATCTTTTTCATCTGGTTAAGCCTGAATATAATGTTTCTAAGTTTTTTTTCCCCAAAACCAGTTTCAGCCTGAATTCCGGCAAAATCCGCACCTTGCCTGGACTTCTTAATGACTCCCATGACCATATCAGAAGATGTTAAAGAAGATGTCTGGCCGATTTTAGGAGCAGCTTTAGCTGAACGTTTGCTTTTGCCGGGCGCTGATTTTGACTTAATCAGTGTTTCCAGACGATCTATCTTTGTCATAAGACCAGCTACATCTTTTTTTGTCGGGATATCATAATGCCGCATAAAAAATTTAACCATTGCATCGAAACTTACTGATTTCCCCTTTTTTTTCGCCATGCGATCCTCCTTCGGTGAGTGGTAAATAGTAAACGTTCACGGAACATTGAAATTAGAAATTGGGCATTCATGCTTTTGTACTGTTCTTCCAAATTTCTACTTTCCAATTTCAAGTTTCAAGCCGAATAAATATTACTTAATGATATAGACAAAGTCAAGGAATCTTGACTGTTCAAATCTCACAGAACCAATGGTATTTTTTGGGGATGTGAAAAATATCCATTTGGAGGTATCAGGTGTTTGCCATCGTTCCCCACACTTCCACGCTCCTGTATGGAAACGCATACCGGACTGAAACAATATGAAAACAATTTTGGGACAATTGATTTTTTATAAAAAACATACACAGATTGAGCTTATCAATTTTGGCAGGAAGACGTGCGTCAGGAATATGCATTTTCACGCTGGAGCGTGGGAATGAGGGGATGCTTCGCTTTTTCGGGATTCTTGAAAGATATCCTTTTTTGGATGTTAAAAACTGGGTTAATGAACAGTTTGGTGGTGCATAGAATGCACCCTACCTGGCTATTTACTGCAGAGAATGCAGAGCTCGGAGAGAACCTCTTGCTTGTCGATAGTTCGACATAAGCCATGATCAATCATTGTTTATAAATCGTAGGGCGCGTTTTACGCACCAAAAACATTTCATTTTGCCCATTCAAGATGTTTTATCATTCATGCATTCAGATGAGTATGTATGCCGTTGATGGTGCTACCTGACTACCTGGCTTTAGTTAGTCGATTGGGCTACCAACTTAAAGCGGGACAATTTCTGATTGAATTTACAGTTTTTGGTGGATACGCTTCGCTTAATCCACCCGACAAACTTACGTTGGTACTCGAAAATTGTAGTGTGGATTAAGGAGCGTAAGCGACGAATCCACCAAAGCAGATGTCCTGCTTTATGTTAGCCCAATTCAACACATATGGTACTCAGGAATGTGGACAAAATAACTTCCGCAACTATGCATCACAGCTTCCTCTCGTTCCCATGCTCCAGCGTGGGAACGATTCCCACGCTGGAGCATGGGAACCAGGCAAAGTTTTGCGCCACAAGCCCGCACTATTCCATCAACTTTTGTGCCTGCCCTTGTGCTATGCGAAAGCCGGCTTGTCCGCTATATTTTTTGTTGGAGCAGAAGCATATTATTTTATTATAACAAGTGCGATGGCGGTCAGATCAAACAAATTCGACCAAAATCTGTGCGCCTACTTGGGGAAGCTATTTCGTCCACGTCACTAAACAACAAAAAAACCGATTTAGTGTTAATAAAACTGTTATTATATCGTATCACCAAAATGTATATTTATTGTTTTAGTGACATTTTAATTGCGACCTTTACTTGACACCAAAATCTATTTTTGTTATATTGGTGATAAAATATGCCTATATTTGGAGGGATTAATGTTTGTCGGCAGAGAACATGAATTATCATTATTAAATGAGTTGTGGATAAAAAAACATGCTGCATTTGTTGTATGTAAAGGCAGAAGGCGGATTGGTAAAAGCACATTAATTCAGCAATTTGGCAAAACAGCAGATGTATTTCTGGAATTTCAGGGCGCTGTTCCTGATAAATCTATAACCAACCGGAAACAGATGGACATTTTCGTTGAACAGATGTGCTTTCAGACAAATATGCCGCGTTTTCAACCGGAAAGTTGGCAGCAGATCTTTTTGTTTATGGCAATGTCCATAAAAAAGAATAAAAAAACTGTTATTTTGCTCGACGAAATATCCTGGATGGCAGATAGAGACCGTAGTTTTTCTGCTCAATTAAAGATAGTCTGGGATACCAAATTCAAAAAATGTCCCAATTTGATCCTTATAGTGTGCGGTTCTGTTTCTTCCTGGATTGATGATAATGTTTTAAATAATACCGGTTTCATGGGCCGTATCTCGCTGGAATTGACACCGGCAGAGCTACCATTACATCACTGCAACATGTTCTGGCAAAGCAGGACAGCAAGGATTTCTGCAACAGAAAAATTAAAAATACTATCAATTACCGGTGGTGTTCCCAGATATTTAGAAGAGATCAACCCTGCACTTTCAGCAGAAGAAAACATTAAGCGTCTCTGTTTTTATAAAGAAGGCATATTATTCAATGAATTTGATCGTATTTTTAATGATGTGTTTGACCGTAGGGCCGCAACCTATAAAGAAATAGTAAAATCATTGGTCACCGGTGCGAAAACTCTTACTGAAATCAGTTCTGTAATTGCTATTAGCAAAAGCGGAAATATGACCAGATATCTGAATGATCTTGTTGAATCAGGATTCATTTCCAAAGACAAGGTATACTCTATAAAGACCGGTAAAGAAACACGCAGTGCCCGTTTTCGGTTGAAAGACAACTATCTTCGTTTTTACCTTAAATATATAGAACCCTTTGCAGAGAGAATCAAGATCGGCATTTATAAAGATATCAGCATTGAAGATTTGACGAATTGGGAAAGCATTATGGGATTTCAGTTTGAAAATCTTGTTCTCAGCGACCCGCCGACAATCTTTAAACTACTTTCGATAAATCCCAATTCAGTACTCTCTGCCACTCCATATTTTCAGAATAGTTCCGCAACTCAAAAAGCGTGTCAGGTTGATTTGTTGATCAGGACAAAGTATACCGTGTATGTTTGTGAAATCAAATTCAAAAGAAAAATAGAGAAAAATATAATTGCCGAAGTATACGAAAAAATATCTCGCATTCCGTTTCCCGGTATGCTGTCAATAAGACCTGTATTGATTTACGAAGGCGAGCTGTCAAACAAAGTACTGGAAGAAGATTTTTTTGACTGTATAATTAACTTTTCAGATTTACTTTTAGAGTAATTTTTGTAACTATTCGGTATTGCAGGTAAGGAAGGTGGACGAAACAACTTCCTCAAGTAGGCGCACGGATTTGGGTCGAATTTGTTTGATCTCAGATTTCTCTCGTTCCCACGCTGGAGAATGGAAACCAAGCACAGCTCTGCGCCACAACTTCGCACTGAAAGTGCGCTAATTTAATGTACCATCAAACAGGGTAAAATTAAATGAATTTGAGGGAGAAAATCCAGCATTTTATAACTCGATTTAAACAGCTTAATGGTGATCCACATTATGTTGCTCTTGGAATGGCTATAGGAGTATTTATCAGTGTAACTCCTACCATTCCGTTTCATACAGTTATTGCTTTAGCTCTGGCATTTATTTTACGCGGGAGCAAAGCCGCCGCTGCAATCGGTGTATGGTTCAGCAATCCTATTACCATACCTTTATTTTACAAGGGCAGCTACGATGTTGGAATATCTATTCTTGGCAATTCAGCTCCTTTTGGTACAGAATATGAGTCGATTTTAGAGCTGTTAAAACTGGGAGCGGATGTTACTATTGCTATGATTACAGGCGGAATTATTCTTGGCATTCTCCCAGGTATAGCGGCCTATTTTACAACCCGCAGAATATTTATTAAACTCAGATTTCGAAAGAAATCTAAGATTTAACCGTTCAATGACCATTGAATATTGAATATTGAAGGAATTCCGTTAATTTTATATAAATTAATGGAGCGAAGCGATTTCTACAAATATACAATATACAATATTCAATCCATATGCGATTCCATAAATATTCAATATTAAATCGACAATATTAAATCCAATGACATCACCCAGAATACTACTTGCCGCCTGGCAAATGCATGCCAGGAAGCAGTTGGGCCAACATTTTCTGGAAAATCCTGCTACCTCGGAAATGATTGTGAATCGTTGCAGGGTCATGCCGGAAGATGTTATTTTAGAGATAGGGGCCGGCTTGGGAGCCCTTACGATCCCTGTTGCCCGGATAGCAAAAAAGGTTTATGCAGTTGAGAAGGATCATAAGATAATATCTTTGTTAAAAACAGAACTTACTTCAAACAGCCTTTTTAATGTTATTATAATTGAGAAAGATATCCTGAAAGTTAATATTGAGGAATTTGCTGAAGAAGCCAATCCTAAAATACTAGTTTTAGGAAATCTGCCGTACAATATTTCTTCCCAGGTTCTTGTTAAACTTATAAAATCCAGAAATACTGTAAGTCGCGCAATTCTTATGTTTCAGAAAGAACTTGCTCAACGCATTACTGCTCATCCGGGTTGTAGAGAATACGGAAGACTTACCGTGATGCTCAATTATTGTGCGAAAATAAAGAAAGTCGCAGATATTAAGGCTTCTCAATTTTTCCCAAGACCAAAAGTTGATTCCGAGGTTCTTGAGATAACCTTTAAAAACAGCCTGAAATATTCAGATAATGAAGAGTTTCTTTATAAAGTAATAAAAGCTGCATTCGGGCAGAGAAGAAAAAATCTTAAAAATGCTCTTGCAGGCAGCGAGCTTCATATTGCTGCTGAAACCTCTATGCATGCGCTGGAAAATGCAGACATAGATCCAACCCGACGTGCGGAAACCCTTACAGTTGAAGAATTTGTCAGGCTGAGTAGAAGGTTGAAGGTGGATAGACTGAAGGCTGAAAGGTGTTTGAATCCTTAATTTTTAGCCTTCCACCTTCAGTCTTCAGCCTTCTACCTTCAGCCTATCCACCTGTAGTTACCAGTTTCTCACATATTTTCTGCTACCGAAACAGTCCTGTCACCGAGTATGTTAACATAACTTCCCATTTCATTATCGTACCAGCCATATATAACACATTGAGTTACAGGAATTCTTATGACTGTATCATTCAGTGAAGAAATAACATTTTTATCTAATCCTGGCACTTTTTTCAAATCTATTGTAACATTAGCAGTTCGGGTATGAGTTTCATGGCCTTCAATTATTGTTGCTGCAATCGGCATTCCTATAATATCATTAGAGACATTCTGCCTGTCTGTATAGTGCAGATATCCCTTTGGATCTTCAGCAGCCGCTTGCATATACATATCGTTTATTAATTTTCTTCTTATTGGTTCACCGGATAATTCCTCCTGAAGGTTTATTACTAAAATAATAAGAGAACCGGTTGATGTGGGAATTCTTACAGATTCAGCAATGAACCCGATTTTCTCCATTTCAGGAATAACCAGTCTGAGTGCATTGGCTGCTCCTGTTGTGGTTAGTATAATATTATTCATTACGCTTCTGTTTTTTCTCAGATCGGTTGTCCCTGTTTTTGGCAGACGGTCAAGAACTTCCTGTGACCCAGTGACTGCATGAACAGTTGCCATTGAGGCAGAAAGAATTTTTTTATAACCAAAAAAGTTGAGAATTGGTTTCATCATATGAGCCAGGCAAGTAGTAGTACAGGATGCATTTGAAATCGCTTTATGTCGTCTGGGATCATAATCATTATCATTTATTCCCATTACTGTTGTTACAGTATCTTCGGGCATTGGTTTGCCTGTATCCTTGATTTTAAATGGAGCTGAAACTATAACTTTCTCTGCTCCTGACTCAAAATGTCCTCTTAAGGCTCCTTTGGGGTGGTCTGAAGAAAGGGTTGGGTCAAGAAATTGCCCGGTTGTGTCAACTACCAGATTAACACCATGATCTTTCCAGCCAATGTCGAGCGGATTCCGGGAAGTCCTTAAAAACTTGACCCTTATACCATCAATTGTCATGCTGCCGTTTTTTTCATCCAAATCATGAATAACAGGTTCAGCTTTTTGACCATAAAGAAAACCGTGCAGCAGACCGTAATTTGAATCCCTGCCTGCATAATGGGCAATATCCTCAATGGATGTGCCGGCCTCCCGTCCGATATTAACTATAATTTCATCAAAATATTTTCTGGCTACATGGTGCCATACAGTAAGTTTTCCGATTCTTCCAAATCCATTTACGCCAAGTTTCATTCCCATCTTACTCCCCCCAAAAAAAGTGGTTCTGTTTGATTAAAGCTATTAGCCATTAGCGGTTAGCTCTTAGCTGCTTGATTTTTTAAGCTAAAGGCTAATTGCTAAAAGCTAACTGCTAAAAATCTTCGGTTTGAAAATAGCATTCAACTGACTATAATTTCAGATGTTTTGAGTTTTCGTCCAGCCACTAATTCCATTAATTTTCCTTCACTTTTATTTTACCTTGATAAACCGAACCTTCCCGCCCCTCGATACTTATATAATCCCCTGATTTTAAAAATAACTGATTAAAGCGGCAGCTTTTTTCTGTTTCATTACATACCAGATTGCCTGAACCGATAACGCATGTTTTCCCCAACCTGTGAGCAACAACTGCCGCATGGGAAGTTAAACCTCCGCGCGCTGTTACAAGACCATCAGCCGCATAAATTTCTCTGATATCATCAGGGACAGTATCTCCTCTGACAAGAATCAAAGATGTTTTTGGTTCGGATTTTTTCCATTTATTAATATCTTCCAGAGTGAAGACCACCCTGCCGTTCATTGCTCCTCCGCTTACCCCTATACCACTGCCCAGATATTTTGCTTTATTTATTTCTTCAGGGTCAAAAGTTAGTACCTTTTTTCTTTCTCTCATTGCCATGTCCCTAGTCTGAAGCAAGTACAAATCTTTTTTTGAAGGACCTTCAAAAGTAAACTCTATTTCCTGCGGAGTCCAACCTTTTTTATAGATCAGTTCATTGGCCAATTCTTTTAAAGCCTTATAAATTTCGGGGAAATGTGTTTCAAGTGTTATGTCGGTCTCCCTCATTTCTATTTCCTGCTGATGAATAGAGATAGGGAAGGTATTAACGAGTCCTGACACCACATCTTCTCCCTGGTTTCCAAGGGTAAAGTCCCCCCACAATCTCAGGCTGTCGCCGGACCATCTGGGATTGTGTGTAAAGATCACGCCGCTGCCGGATGAACTGGAAAGATTTCCAAAAACCATTTCCTGAACGGTGACGGCAGTACCCCAGTCATCAGATATGCCCATAATTTTACGGTAAGTTCTTGCTTTTGATGAATCCCATGAATCAAAAACTTTTTTGATGGTCAGGTGCAATTGCTCTAAAGGATCTTCTTCAATATCAATTTCAGCATCGTTTATAATCTTTTTGTAGGTCAGCGCAATCTCTCTCATCTGTTCGCCGCTAAAATTTCTTTTATAGGGCAATCCTGATTTTTTTTTGAAATCACCTATGATTGCGTCAAATGCGTTTCTTGCAATATCAAAAGACATCCCGTAGCACTGAAGAAATCTGCGATAATTGTCCCATGCAAACCAGGCATTTCCGGTTCGGGCGGCCATGCCTTCCACTATTTCTTCATTAATCCCGACATTGAGAAAAGTATCCAACATGCCGGGCTGAGATATGGAAGAACCGCTTCTAATTGAAAGAAGCAAAGGGTTGGCTGGATCTCCAAAAGATTTGCCGTTGAGCTTTTCCAGAGCAGATATATTTTTAGCGACCTGTTCTCTAAAATTTTGTTCAGCCGGTGGATAGCTGTCAACTATTTCTCTACAACGAAAAACCTCGGTAGTAATTATAAAACCAGGGGGGACAGGCATACCATAATTTTTCATCTTAATTATGTTAAGACCTTTGTTGCCGAGATGAATGATTCCTAAAAGCCTGCTTTTTTTGTCAACTATGGAGGTCATAGCCCTTTGGGGATCATAGTTAAGCAGAAGGTGAACTTTATCTTTGGGTAGTTTGTCGGATTGCTGGAAGAGGGTGTTTAGTATTCTAGTTAAAAAAACGTCTAGCTGTCTAAGTCCAAGCGCAAGAGATGTTCTGTCTCGCAAAAAGATTTCAGATATTCTGTGTTTCAGCTTTTCATGGTCGGCCATGCCTTCCTTTGGGAGGTATTTGGGTAGTATCTGGTCGATTGATATCTGATTTAAAATTCTTGTTAAATTCTCTTCGTGGATGTTGTTAAAATAGTCATTTATTATATTTTTTACCGCTCCGGCAAATCCTTTAAATATATCGACGTACTGAGTAAAAGTAAATCCTCTTGTTGCAAGTGAATGGGCTAGAAATTCTATCTGACGTTCCATTTCAACCGAAGAAATTCCATTTACTTTTAATGCCTTGTCAAACAAAATTAAGCGGTCGTAAATCTGGTAAAATGTGGCTCTTGTTATAAGGCTGAGGTCAATATTTTGAATAAGTTCTTCAAAAAGAACATTCACCAGAGATTCTATTCGGAAAGTAAGACCAAGTGCATCAAATTTCAATTCATGGTAGTATCCATACATCGATGGTATATCCACAGTGATATGTCTTTTTTTATAAATATCTTCTCTGGCTTCATATGATTTATGTGATAAAATCAGATTTTTTAACAATTCAATATAATCAATCAGCATGGAAAGTTTTTTCTTGAGCCTTGGCTCAGCCAGAGCTCTTTTCAGCCTGTCCAAATGCGGAAAGGCTTCTACTTTAAGCTGCGCAATATAATGATCCATTTCAATAAAATCGAGATTGTATTTCTGGTTTAAAAGTTTATAAAAAGATATTGCGAGTTTCAGCCTTTCCAGATCTACTTGCGGCACTTCTTTAATATCTGCAAAAATTTCCTTTATTTTTTCATCTTTTATGGCAATGAGGTCAGCAGGCAAGTTAAAACCTTTTTGCTCAAGTCTTGTCATTGCAAGGTGAACACCGTCAATATATGGCCCCTTAGTGGTGATTTGGCTATAAATGCTTGGCGGGACAAATGGCTCAAGAAGGCTTTTTTTTCTGGTCTTCCAGAAATTAAGGACAGCTTCCATAAAGCTGATTATCAGGTTGTTGCTTTCAACATGGCTTTGTTTCCGCAGAAAATGGACAAGCACATCTTTTCTGCCGATTATATCGTCGATATCAGTAGAAATGTCTCTCAGTTTTCCTTCAGCACCAATATCATTAAAATATACCGGAAACAGCCTCATCAACTGTTTGGCAAGATTATATGCCGGTTTAATATCGCTATTTAATAATTTTGTAATATCTCTTGGGAACAGATCGGTATCTTTGATAAATACACCGCTGATAGAAAGATTGATTATAAGGCAGGAAAAAAGATTTGCCGACCATTTCGGGTTAAGCTCGATCAGCTCTAACCAGGTTCTTATATTGCTGATATGAGTGCTGTTGACTTTTACTTGCCAGTCGTTTCCAACGCCTTCTATCATTGGAGATTGAAAGCCCAGATCGATTGCTGAATCAATAAAAAGATTAACCAGATCAATTTCATCTGTTTTGTAAACACCCTTACCCATATTCAGTACGCAGTTCAGAACTACGGCGGGAAACTTGCTTGTTCGAGTTTTTAAAATAGAAAAAGTTTTATCAATAAGCTTGTCTATATTATAGTACTTCTCATGTTCTATAAGCCAGCTTACAGTTCTGTTTATATCCCTTAAAGCTTCCTCATGCAGCATACACAGTCCTAAAGTATTCATAATATGGAAAAGGAACAAAAGTTTCCATCTGTTTCCTTCGCAGGCATTGATTCCTTTTTGAAGAAGCTTGTGAGGAATTTGCCTGTATATTTCAGCAATTTCTTTGTATCCGGGCAGTTGCAGGAGGCTTTTTAAAAGTTCTTCAGAATCAATTTCTTTTTCCCGGGCAATATCATCCAGATCGAGATTCCATTGTTTAATTTGGTCATGGGATATTCCATTAAAAATTTCTTTTAAATCCAAGTCGTTATCAATCATATCCGTTTCTTTTTCAAACCAGGCCTGAGGGTCTTCCTCGCTCAGCCAGTATGAATATGAGTGCTTAAAATATTTTAATAAAAGCAGATTGATTGGCTTATAGCTTATATTTATTTCAGATGAACATGTTAAAAGGTCTTTGGCCGGCTTTTTAATTTGATAGAAACTTTTAATAAAAAGGAAAAAGATTTCATCATTGTAATTCCTGATGTGATCAAATGAGTCATTGATTACCGGCATAAATCTTTTGATATCAGGGCCGGAGTCTTTAATGATTTTCTGCAGAAAGACTAGCAAATTGTCAGCCCCGTCGGCTTTTGTGTCTTTTTCGTCACTTGATTTAATTGCGGTCGTAAAAATATTTACAAAAAGAGCTGCAGCTTCATGGCCTTTTGGATGGTTTTTTAAAAGATAGAAATAGTCCAGAGAATAACTTCTTGCTTCCTGTATAATAAATTTCCAATTTTTGTAGGGATGAGAAAGCTCTTTAAGAAAGGTATTCAATCCATCCATAAGCCCATAATACTTGGACATGACTTCCTGAAGGACTGAATATTTGGTATCTATAGCGACATCAATATGATAGTCGGCTATATTTACTTCAAGGGCCTTTGACTTTATTTTCAAACCCCCTCTCCTTTCTTTCGAGCTTCAAGGCGCGTTCTTAGTTTTGGAAAAAGACTTATATTTGTGTGAGGTAAAAAAAGAGAGGCCACGTAATTGTCCATAAAAGAGGCGGTTTCCGAAAGCTCGAAGTTTGTCATTTTTCTTGCCACCTCTACCACATCTTTTCTGATGCGGTTTGTGAGCAAACTTATTTTTGCCCCCATGAGCGATCCGTTGCCGATAAAAGTAACTTTATCAGGATCTATTTCAGGCAACAGTCCTATGATCATGGCCTTTTCCAAATCTACATAGCTTCCAAAACCTCCGGCCAGAATAATACGGTCAATATTATTAATACTGAGACCCACCTCTTCAAGAAGAGTCATACATCCGCTGTACATGGCGCCCTTTGCCCGTATAAGGTTATTTATATCCGGCTCTGTGAGAACAATATCTCTATCTATCCGGGTTAAATGAGCGAAAGCAAGTACATATTCATATATTCCATCAACCTGACGTATGCGATTTGTATCAAGTTCGTGGTTAAATTTACCAAGATTATCAATAATACCCATTTCAAACATAGTTGCCACTATATTGATAAGCCCTGAACCGCAGATGCCTTTTGGCCTGACATTCCCAATAGTTATGTTCATGGGCTCCAGGGTAAAAGGATCTATGGAAAAATCTTCGATAGCTCCTTTTGTGGCACGCATTCCAAATTTTATGCCGCCTCCTTCAAATGCCGGACCCGCAGAACAGGCAGCACAGGCAAGCCAATCTTTGTTGCCGATAACGATTTCCGCATTAGTCCCTATATCCATGTAAAGAGTAATTTCCTCAGAAAGGTACATCCCCGATCCCATGACGCCGGCTACAATATCTCCGCCCACATAGCTTGAGACATTAGGATAAACCAGTGCTGTAACATGGTCACTTAAATTTATTCCCAAAGCTACCGCTTTTATCGGCGGATATAAAGCTGTGGCTGGAACGTATGGAGAACGTCTTATATATTTGGGATTAACCTTCAGCAAGAGCTGGGTCATGGTTGTGTTTCCTGCCAGCGTTATAGCCGAAATATCGTCAGTATCAACATCGGCCTGTTTTATTATTCGGTCTATTATCTTGTTAATAGATTGTATAACAACATTATGAAGTTTTTCCAGTCCTCCTGGTTTTTCGGCATACACAATTCTGCTTATAACATCTTCGCCATAACTTATCTGTCCATTAAAATCGCCATAATTTGACAGGACACAGCCGGTTTTAAGATCAATCAATTGGCCATATATTGTTGTAGTACCAATATCCATGGCTATAGCGAAATTACTGTCAGTAGTATTACCCGGCTGAATATTTATAATACGTGTAAGACCGGTTTCGTGGACAGGGTTGGCTATTATCGCTGTAGCTTTAAACGCTTTTTCCCTTATTACGTCTGGTGCTTTTCGAATAACAGAAAGTTCAATTTCCAGATGATGCTTGTTATAAATTTTTCTAAGATAGCCAACTATTCTGGTTATATCCGGCCTGTTATTCTGTGCAGTAGGCTCGGAAAGCTTAAGGTATTTTTTTTCAACAGGAGGTATGAAAAGACCTTTTTCTTTTAAATCCTCCAGATTTATTTCCTTTATAAGTGCAGCCCGCCGCGGGGTACTCTGCATATTAAGCACGCCGGCATCTATCTCTGATTCTA
>Ga0255365_10202_pt1 | contig 15334 bp, 12 predicted proteins | sample ANMaggSeSYBR01J3_FD_182089 | JGI IMG/M metagenome (GOLD analysis project Ga0255365, IMG submission 182089) | Sediment cell enrichment communities from methane seep in Santa Monica Basin, California, United Staets - ANME aggregate JGI... | ecosystem: Environmental > Aquatic > Marine > Cold seeps >... | reverse complement strand
CCGCACAGGTCGTAATTTTCGAGCCACAGGATCCGTTCTTGTGGTTTTTAATATTTAACGAAAGGAAACAAAACAACAATGATTTGCACCACCAATGTTACCCTCGCCTACGGCAAGAGGGTTCTGTTCAAAGAAGTTAATATAAAGTTTGCACCAGGCAACTGTTACGGACTCATCGGCGCCAACGGAGCCGGAAAATCCACATTTCTGAAAATTCTTTCTGGGGATATCGAACCGGACTCGGGAACCGTCTCCATTGGATCCAGGGAGAGAATCGCGGTTTTAAAACAGGAGCACTTTGCCTTTGACGAGGAGACGGTTTTAAACACTGTAATAATGGGCCATGAAAAGCTGTACAGAATTATGACAAAGAGGGAAGCTCTTTATGATAAACCGGATTTTTCCGAAGAGGACGGAATCAGAGCAGGTGAGCTTGAGGTTGAATTCGCGGAGATGAGCGGCTATGAGGCAGAGTCTGAAGCGGCGGTTCTCTTAAACAATCTGGGAATTACCGAAGAGATGCATCAGAAAAAGATGAAGGAACTCGAGGGCGGGAAAAAGGTGCGAGTGCTCCTTGCCCAGGCCTTGTTCGGAAATCCAGACGTCCTGCTTCTGGACGAACCCACCAACAACCTGGACATCAAGTCCATTGCCTGGCTTGAGGAGTTTCTCTACAGGTTCCAGAACACGGTAATCGTGGTATCACATGACCGTCATTTCATGAACCAGGTTTGCACCCACATTGCAGACATTGATTTCGGCAAAATCTCGGTGTACATGGGAAACTACGATTTCTGGTACCGGGCAAGCCAACTGAATCTGAAACAGAAACAGGAGGGAAACAAGAAAATCACTGACCGGGCCAATGAACTAAAGGCTTTTATCCAGCGGTTCAGCTCCAACGCCTCCAAATCGAAGCAGGCCACCTCCCGAAAGAAACTTTTAGAAAAACTCACCATTGAGGACATGCCGGTGTCGTCAAGAAAATACCCGTTTATTTGCTTCAAGCCGGAACGACCCTGTGGTAACGTGATTCTGGAAGTGGACGGACTCACCAAGACCATCAATGGTGAAAAGGTACTGGACAACGTCGGTTTTACTGTGAACGGTGGGGATAAGATCGCCTTGATGGGCGGGAACAGCCTGGCCAAGACCACCCTTTTCCAAATTCTAACTGGGGAGATGGAACCGGACAGCGGTACTTTCCATTGGGGAGCCACCATTACCCACTCCTATTTTCCCAAAGAATACAGCGCCTATTTCAACGGTGACCGGAACCTTATCGAATGGCTCCTGCAGTTCGCTCCCCCAACAGAGGGCGAAAACTTTGCCAGGACATTCCTGGGACGCATGCTCTTTTCCGGGGAAGAGGCCCTTAAAAAGATCAGCGTACTCTCCGGTGGGGAAAAAGTTCGCTGCATGCTCTCAAGGATGATGCTTTCCGAATCCAATGTCCTGATGCTGGATGAACCCACAAACCACCTCGACCTGGAATCAATCACGTCATTAAATAACAGCCTGCTCAAATTCCAGGATGTGATTCTTTTTACCTCCCACGACCACGAGTTCGTGAATACCGTGGCAAATCGGATTATTGAAATCACCCCCGGTGGCATCATCGATCAACTCATGAATTTCGACGAGTATATTGAAAGGACGGAAGTTGTGAAAACCCGTGAGGCCATGCTCCGGAAGGCCGCTTAAGCAACCGGACTTAGGATGCCACAATGAACCCGAGAATAAGAATCGCTGCAGCCCGGACCCCGGACGGAGGCGAGATGGTACTTTATCAGCATGACCGTGATTTCTCGATCAAGATCAACGGTCAGGATTTGATGCACAGTCGCCAGCATGAGTCGGAACTGGAGCTGGCGCGGCTGGGTTGTGCGCATCTAACTAATCGCAAGGCGCCAAGCATACTTATCGGAGGCTTGGGTATGGGCTATACCCTGCGTCAGGCTCTCGATATGCTCAGTCCCCACGCCCAAGTGGTGGTGGGTGAACTGTTGGGTGCTGTAGTCAAATGGAATCGTGAGTTTTTCAGGGAACTCAACGGCCGGCCGCTGGGGGACGAACGAGTTGACCTAAAAACGGGCGATATCGTCGAGCTCATCTTACGTTCCAGGAGCAGATTCGATGCGATCCTGCTGGATATCGATAATGGTCCCAGCGCGATGACCGATTCAGGTAACTGCCGTCTGTACCGTTGTGAAGGAATTCAGGCCTGCCGCCGCGCGCTGCGCAAACAGGGGTGTCTGGCTGTGTGGTCGGCTGAGCCTAACAAGAAATTCGAGCAGCTCTTGATGAGTTGCAGCTTCCATGTACGCCGTTTCCGGGTCCCCGCTTACAAGGGGAGTAAATCGCAGTCACGTTTTGTATGGGTCGCTTCGGAGGACAAAATTATCCTGCCCCCCGGTGGCGGCGAGCCGCGCCTGCCGCTCAAGAACGAGTCGAAGGGAAGTCGCAGACGGCCCCGAAAGAGACGATAGTCGCGGGCGTCCTGCATCGCGTATCTCCACAGGGGAATCCTTCATAACCAAACTTCTCTCGATTTTAGGAAGCAAGGAAGAAGTGTTTTTCAGACTGGGAGAATTTTGCTTAACCGTCAAACTACTCGATCTCTCGGATTTTTATCTTTCCAAGGCGCTGGCCATGGACAACGACTCCTTTAAGGTATGGTATCACTATGCCCAACTGAAAACGGAGCAAAAACAATATCCCGCCGCTCTTGAAATGTATAAAAAGGCATTGACACTTACCGATGACGATCATTTCAAACAGGATATCAAGGAGCAAATTGAAAAAGTCGAAAAGCTGATGTGAATTCAATGAGCTATGGTTTGGGGTCGGACCACACCAAAGAGAAAATCAACTTATTGCCAACCAAAAGCCTAAGAACTCCGTTAGACGCTATTGTTGAGCAAGATGATGATGGCTTCATTGCTCGGATCACAGATGTACCGCTATATGGTTATGGGGACGACCCCGTAGAGGCCATTGATGCTCTTAAATGCGAAATCGAATCTCTCTATGATGATTTGATGGAAAATGACGATTTTACTGAGGAATGGTTAACAATTAAGGATTTTCTGAAAAAGCGAATAATTGTCTGAATATGCAGAATGCTAAATTTCACACACGTGATGTAAAGAACGCCTGCGAGAACAAATTGGATATTAACTTTAAAAGCGGAAAGGAGTTCAATGGATGGTTTTGGCTTAATGGTAAAAAAAAGAAAAGAATAACAATACCAAAAGGCCGGAAACCAATACCCCGAAAAACATATAAATATATGGCAGTTCAGCTTGGGTTGAACGCTAAACAATTCGATGATCTGTTAGAATGCCCCTTGAAAAAGAAAGGGTATGAACAGATTATTTCTTGATTTTGAAACATGTAAGGTGTTTTGCTGTCAGCACCCGACTCCCCAACCTTTCGGCCCTTTGCCCGAATGCCGAGTTTCTCTTTTATTCCTTCTGCAAAACTCTTACTTCCAACAGCGATGCTTTGAGACCATTTGCTTTCTCGAACATAATTTTTTGTCTTGAGGATTTTTTCAACCCATATACCCGCCAAAATTCCATTCCGATGGATGGTTGACAACTCCAGCACGAACCATGTTCAAATCAATATATGCAATGCATTGAATCAGGTGACGGTCACTAAGTGTGTTTTTGGCCCTAAAAATGGCCATTTAAGGCCTTATTTAACGCAAGATTTTAACGTTTTATATATTATCTCAATATGTTGCTGTGGTCCGACCCTCATTCAATAAGTTGCTGTGGTCCGACCCCCATTCAGCCCTGTCATTGTGCGACCTGGGGGACATCCAGATGTCCCTGATATCGTGAATTCATCATCCTCAGTTGGTATTTTAATATATAACGTCTGTGGTCAGCTCGTTTCCCTGGAATTAAAAATTTCCAGTCTTATATAATTTCACTGCTTTTGCAATCTCCCGTTCAATCCTTGAATCTACCATTCTTACCGTCAAATCCGTCTTTTTAACCTTCATAGCATCTGCGATTCTGCAAGCGGCATCTACAGCGGTGGAAACCAATTGAATAGGGACAGTCGGGTTTGTATTTTCTGCAACATGAGGGAGTTGTATGTCAAATAACAGATCTTTACTTATCAATTTTAACGGTTCAACCGGCAAATTTGGAATAAGTAAACGTTCCCGTTCATTAATCAACTCATCAAGATTTTTAATAATTGTCCAAAAATTATCGTTTTCAGATGAACCGACAGGGCGTATCAAGCTTCGTGCGGCAATAAGGTTAAAAATGGATTGAGCCGTTGCCGAACGTTGATTCAATTTTTCCAATCGTTCGACAGCACGGGTAGGATTAAATTCCTGCAACGCCATATCATGCAATTTTTTCTTGAGATGATCAATATTATATTCAGACAGATTTGCGGCTTCATCCAATTGAATATGTTTTAAATCATTCCATGATGTTATCAAACAAACATCTGCTTTACCCTTTGGGAAAATCACAGCAGCCACATATACCACAACTTCGACACCTGTTTCAGGGACTTTCTCTGTCAAACGTATGACGGATTTGGGCAGATCAAAGGCTTCAAATTGATCTAATAGTTGATCAAAAAAAGGATCTCCATAGGATGCAAAATGAAGCATTCCTTCAAGTTCTTTGACACCTTGATCATATAATGTTCTATCAATAGTCAAGGCAGCGCCATTGGGAATTCCAATAATTCCCCGAAGTGTTATCAGCGATCTTTTTTCATTTTGAGATACTGTGCAACCAACATCTTTGAGGTATTTTGAGCTTGTTAGGCAATCCCATATTGAACCCAAGTCTACGGGGGGCGGGTTGTCTAAACGTTTCTTATGTAATCTGATATAAATCTCATACAAATCATTTACAGGAATTTCCATACTGGCAGTGCGTCTTTTTTGCAGTTCTATTCTTTCTTTCGCTCTTTTTTCCAACTCTTCAGGGGTGAGGAGTCCTGCCGCAAGGTCGTTAAATTCATCCATATGAACAGGCAGCATTGAAATCTGTTGAGTTCCCACAATGCTGCCTGCCTGAATCAAACGTTTCAACAAACGATCATATACTATCTGTTCCGCTGAGTCGGCATAACATAAATTCAATACATAGATACGATCAAATCTTTGCCCGATACGATCAATACGTCCAATGCGTTGTTCAACCTTCATAGGATTCCAGGGGAGGTCATAATTGATCAGAAGATCGGCTGTTTGAAGGTTTAGGCCTTCAGCAGCAGCGTCCGTACAGATCAGAATATCAATTTCTTCCCTCATAAACTGGTGCTTAATTTCTTCCCGTTCAATACCTCGAAGCTGTTTTGTGACAGGGTCAACATATTGACCTCCTTTTCCGGAATAGGTGCCAATGAGCATCGATTTATCAATGCTTCTCAGTCTGTTTACTATATCCTGCAAGGTGTCATAAAACCTTGTAAAAACGACTAACTGTTTTAATCGTCCACCTGGCAATTTTCTGTTTTTATTATCAAGGACATTCAGTAACGCTTTAAACTTGGATGGAGGTTTAGATAAATCTTCAAGTGTGTAAAACATCTGTGTTAATTTATCTTTTTCCCACTCCAGGTCTTTAAGTGAGCGGTTTTTTAAAAATGCCCTTAATACATCATCGTCAATATCTTCATCACCCGTAACCATTGATTCAAGATCATGGAGATCACCCACTTCATCATCATGCAGAGACAAATGATTTAATGCTGCGGCCACACGTTCCCTGCGTCTGCGAACCGTTTCACGAATTGCATATAAACTGGATGCAAAGCGCAATCTCAAAAAACTTAAATAAAATCCGAGATTTTGTGTTGGGTTGCTGGTGGGGGTATTTGCTGCAATCTGTGATGTCAACTCTTTACAGTAGGTTTCCAACTCATTATAGGCCTGCTTTTCCAATTCATTAAAAACAATTCGGGGGACGGGTAATATTTCACGCTTCGCCAAATTAGCGCCAAGTTGTCCTTTTTTGCGGTATATTTCCAGCAAGGGCCTAGTATGTCTGAGCATTACCCTGGATAAAGGAGCTGCTGAAAAAATAAGCCTTTGGATGTTTCTTCGGTCTGATCCTCTCGGTATCCGTCCTCTTTCTATCCACTGTTTTGTGGTTGTTTTTATTCGGCCATCAATGACTGCTTCTTCAAAATATTTTTTTAAAAACGGATCATGTTGGTTTATGGTTCTGATCGATCTCCTGAGCAGTTCCCATTGGGATTCATTTATCTCCTGATCTCTTATGATAGCGCACAGCGCCTCATAGTATCCCCATGTTAAAGAAGGATCCAATTGAAAGGCACCTACACGATTGGTCAAATTTAAAAGATCAAAGATTTCGATCCAGTCAATTTGCATAGGCGTTGCAGTTGCCAGCCACAATGCTTTGGTGCGTTTTCTAAGCTGCTTGCTTATTGTTTTATATAAATTTCCAAAACCGGGATGAACACGGGTTCCGTTCCTTGGATTTTTTCTTCGGGCATAATGTGCTTCATCTATCAGGATAATATCAAATAAATCAGATTGCAAAATGTCAGGATGTCGATCTTTCCGACTGATCAATCCTGTGGATACAATACATAAATCAGGCTCCAGCAGGCTCTTTGATGGTTTTGTTTCTTCAAAGGGAAAAATATATTCATGTTTAACCGCAGAACCTGAAAGAGACCTTGCAAAGGGAAGGAAGAACTTGGAGGCCATCTCCCGATGCCACTGTTTAGTTAGACTTGCAGGGGGGCTAACAAGAATTCGTTTGGCTAAACCGGATAAATATAAAGATCGAAAAGCAAGGCCGGCTTCAATGGTTTTACCCAGGCCAACCTCATCGCACAGCAAATAGCTGTATGGCCAGGTCTCAATAAGCCTTAACGCAACAATCTCCTGGTGTGGCCAGGGCTCTACGGGTGAAGTTTCCATGCCCACATATCGCCCTCGCGGCAGTTTAGGCCCGTCTTTTATCAGTGCGAATTTCAGTCTTTCAATGCCTGATGGCGGTTCCACCTCCGGTTTAAATAAGGCGCTGCCATCGATTTCTGTTGGAATTTTTACAGATTGTCCAATACGGATCATTTTCTGCCTTACCGCTTCAGGCAGGGTCATGACACGAAGATATGGAGACTGATCGTTCCATATGGTTTCAAATACAAGTTCAGCCTCATCTGCTCTCTGTTTTTCAATATTACTCCACCAGTCCGCATGGACATCAATATTTTCTGCGTTCAAAACCAATGCGGTGCGAGATTCATTCAATGATCCTGAAATGTATAATCGCCTATTATCCTTATCTTTGAAAACAGCCCATTTTTCATGAACATATCCATCTGCTGCGGTTGTAAATGAAATGGATTTGCCGGTATTTTTATCTATCCGAAATGCAACACGAACCTCCAAATACCCTTCAGCCACCATCCATGATAAAAGTTCAACGCCGCGGGCAACTTCTTCCGGCCATGTCTTCCGATATTCCAATTCACTGTTCAGACGCTCTGACATTCGCTGCATATCGCCCTGGAGTATGGCATTTACATCATCTTCATTAAGATCAGCGCCGACAACGAGCCGCATCTTCCCACCTGCTGCTGTAAAAGCAGAAAAACCTTGAGACGCAGCCGCCAAAGATGTTGATCTGAAATATCCGGCCACACGATCATATTGTATACTGAGAGCTAAAGCCGGGATATAAAAATCATGCAGAATGTTTACAGGACGTCCTGTGCTGCCCACAGCGGATGTTTTGTAAGAATAGCTCCATGGCCTATCTTTAAATCCAATACTGATTTTTTCATCAAGTTGATTCATAACGCATCAAGACACCTTTTGAAGAAGTGGCATAAAAGTTGTCCCATTCAATTGTTTTGTCGTATAGGCTTTCCTCGAAATTCATCAATGCTTCATCACTTAGCATGTCCCATTCGTTCATTTCCTGTTTAAGATCAACTTGTTTCTGAATCACATCAAGATAAAAAAGAACGGCTCTTTGGATAAGATTTTCTTCATCAACTCCTAATTCCCGTGATATTTTAATTATCTGCATCATGGTTTGTTCATGGAAATTGACTTGCATTCTTTTTTCCTTTTCTCGAAACAAATCTATAATATGTATCTCATATAATTAAAACCGAATATGCAATCCAAAAACAATTGCATTCCCTTCTTTTCTGAGGTCTTCGTCTGTCATCTCGGATGCCCATACGTTAATCAGATTTTTTATCAGCTTTTCTTTGCCTTCAGCCTGTCTGGATAGATAACTGCGAGCAACAGGGATATCGCCTTTGCGAAAATTCATGATCAGCCCATGTAGAATGTCCCATTCGGTTTGGGGATTCTCAATCCGTTTTTGATTACGTTCATCAGGTCTTGCCAATCTGAGTTTTGATCCTTTTTTGATAAGGGGCGCATGAAATCCGGCATCTTCTGCTTTGGCCCGCCGGGCACGTCTGCCGGTATTTGACTGTGTATTAATACCGATAAAAGGTCCATCAGATGTATATCCGCCTGTCTTTGTTTCCAGCCTGATATTTACTGAATGGGATAAGCTTAATGCTTCATCATAAGAAAATTCCTTTAAGCCATAAATTCCATACAAGGTAAGCGCCATGGATGCTTCAGGGGATAGATCCTCAACACTCAATTGACCGTCAGTGATCCTGTAAATCTGGTTTTCAGCAACCACCCGGCTGGCTTCGTTCATTGCACGGACCGGCCCGACAGGTTCGTCACCATCTAAAACAGGCCATTGTTCAGAAAGCACTCTTAAAGCCCGGCCATAACTTGCAACCATTTCATCCACAGGATTGAGTTTTAATACCTTGAATTCTTCAAGACCCTGTTTTACAGCCTGGCGGATTTTCTGCTGGACGCCGGTTCCGCCGAATCCGCTCCAGGTTGCGGGCTCTGAGGATTCTGTTAAGCGTTTTCGGCAGGAAATGAATATAGAACTGACTGTTGCAGCCATCTCTTTATGATGAATGTCAATTGATGATTCAGATTCTACTGGTATTGAAGCTGTAATGTTCCACCCCGCTTCAATAATAGCTTGAGTAATTGCCTCCCAAGCATCTTGGCTCTTATGGTTAAACATTAATGTCATTATACCTTTATCTTTTACAACTCGATGACATTCTGAAAAGATTTCTTTCATTAACTTTTCATATTGTTTTTTCGCTTTAGAAGTATTCCCATCTCGGTCTGGATTCGCAACCGCTTCATCTTGCTTGTTTGTTAATCGTCTGTTGAAATAGCTTGGATAAAGATCTTGCAAAGTTCTTTTCATCCATACATAAAAATAATCAGATAATTCTGCATATTGAACGTTGTTATAATATGGAGGATCGATACATACTAAATCTACTGAGTTCGAATTAATACGTTCCATATAAGAGGCCGTCCCATTAATACAGGTTAGACTATCATTAGCGGAAACGCCTTCTAATAATATAGCTAAAGCCGCATATGCATCTAATATTTGGTTAAGTCCCCAAGCAAAACCTGAGTTTGGGCCAGTGTAAATAAGTTCACCAAATGTCCATTTCATAGAATAATCATGTCGAGTGAATGTATGTGCGATTACGCCCCGACTTGCATGCCATAATGTTTGGCGACTGTTATAGTCTAAACACTTATCTATTGCCATGTGAAGATAAGTTATTACAGCCCTGCCTTTATCTTCACCCAATTCATCAATGATTTGAGGTTTCAAACGATTCAGTTCTTCAACAAGGGTAAGGTGTCCCAATAATTGACGTGGTGTGAACATATCACACCAGCGAGTCATCCCAACTCTTAAAGGTTCTTTTGTCTTATGTGCAAGCGGGATAGTCTCCGTTGGTATCAACCCAGCCTCATCCCAACGATTCCAGTTATCCTTCAATCGTGTATCCGCCTCTTTTAATGCGGATAAATCTTTCTCATTGGATGGTCTGAAGAATCTGACCTTTTCGGTTTTTATTTCTCCTTTTTTCGCGCCGCTTTTAAATCTTTGCGGTTTTCCATTTTTATCCAGCTTTGGTTGAAACCGGACAGCTACGACGCAGTACAGGCGATCTTTCCATTTTCCTGTGGATGATTCACCACGAGCTTGAAATTTTATTTCATCGGCATCTATAGCATGTTTACAGTGAATGCAAAGTCCAACCCCTCTGTTTACAGTCGCAAAACCGGGGTCTTCTCCTTTTGGGCCTTTTTCTTTAAAAATACGATAGGTCTCAAAACGGACTGTTCCATTGTTGGGCTTTCCATCAGGTATGATTTTTACGCCCCATTGTTTACCAGACACCCTACTCAACCAGCATGTATTCAACAAGGGGGCATCTCCATTGCAATGTGGACAGGTGACTTGGCGGCAGTAGATTAAACCAATTTGGTCGTACTCTATTGTATCAAACTGCGGTATTACTTCAGGACATTTCTTACAATGGGTTTGAAGATGCATCTTTTCTTGTTGAGGAAGAGGTGAAAATGGAGTTATATCGTCCATTTTCTTTGCAACATGATCAACTAACTTCTCACCCCAATATTTAATATCTTCAATTAAACTGGCGCCAAATTTTGCCGGGTATTCAAGCGTTGCATGGAGTATAACTGAAGCAACAGGATTTAGTTCGTTTGCTATTACCTTGTGACCGAGACGTAAGGCTTCAAACGGGATAGAACCTCCGCCAGATGTTGGATCAAGAACAACTTTAGGATTCTTTGTAAATTGGGGTGAATTTGTAAATGCTCGCTTATAGCCGTATAAATCTTCAGCATCCCATTTTAACTCTTTGCCTAAAATTTGTTTAATCCCTGGTAATTTTGCGAATTGAATACGTTCATTAACCTGCGCTGGATTTGCTGATACAATTATTACCGATAACGTGGTACCTATTGCCGGGAATGGGGCTGGAATCTCAATTGAATCCTTTTCCCATTGTGTCAATATAATTTCGTTAGCCAAAGATGAATCTGTTGATTTAAGATTTTTAATAACTAATCTATTTTTCCTTCGTCGTTCATTTTCTTTCTCCAACAAAGCCAGAACAGAGCTATCAACAGGCAAAACTTCTTGATCATTCTCATTCTTTTTTATTTTATCAAGCAACTTTCCTATCAGCGTCCATTCAACCCCATTGATCTCAACCACTCTTTTCTCAATTCCCAACTGTCTGAGGAACCAATCCGGATCAGTATCAGCCGGCAATAACGATGCGAGTATTGCCGCGCGACTTGGCGTTAATGGCCGACGCGCCCACCATACATGCAGATAATATAATGGGGGCAATGCCTGAACTGGCGCCTCGCTCTCTTTGTGTTTCAGCTCCAACCTGGTGGCAGGGGAACCCCGCCTCTATGAGTCTCATATCATCTTGAAAAGAATTGTTCATATTCTTCCTTTTGTCTTGCAGCTCAATATTTTTGTCTAAAATCCTCCAGCATCTTCTCAACATTTGGATCTTTTGGATGACCTGACAGCATTGTCTTCATGCCGGCCATTGCCCATCGGTTGGCAGCATCGCTAAAATGTGAAATTCTTGAATACCAGTAACTGGATTCTTCCATAGTGAATCGGTCTATCCGCCTGGCAATCAATTCCACACGATCCATCTCTTTTAGACGTTCCTGCAATTTGAAAATCAGAACCAGTTTATAACCTGCTTCAAAATCCAAAGGAAGATTGCCTCGAAATGTAATTCTTTTCTTATTGATATATTGCTGAAGTTCCAGCGGAATATCAGCATGATTATTAATTCGGGCAAGTATTATACTGATGACCGGCAAACATCTGCGTTGAGACTGACCATAGATTATCCCGCGTTCTTTCAGAATCGACCTGATCGACCTGGGCGCTTTTAAGTCCTGGGTATCAGTTCGCTGATCAGGCATAATTCTTTCTTTCACTATAAAAACAGGAGATGCCTTATCCCTGTGATCAGTGATCCTTAGTATCCACGGCGCTTTTGACAACTCGGATTTCACTTTTTGTGCGTAGTGCAAACCAATATTTTTTATCTTTTTATTTTTGGTTAACATATAATTTAAAAGCTATCTCTTAATCGCTTTGCGAATTTCCTTGATAAACGGACAATCATCCTGGGGTTTGTCTATATCAAGCTCAATTATCGTATCATCTCCCATTTTAACAAGCCCGGCCAATACTTCAAACAGTTCACTTAAGTCTTTGACAGACTCTGGAGGTATTTCCGTTAAATCAATTCGAATTTTTCCACCTTTTGGCAGAATCAGTTCATGCATGCTCATCATATCTATGGTAGTGCTTGCACCGCGTTGATATATTGAACCGATCCGTTTCAGCATCTGAAATAAAACTTTTGTATCATCAGCGCTGCCAAGGTGTATTTCGTTGTCAGTCTTTTTTATCCATCCCTTTTCTGAAGCCTTTGCTTTGGTAATGATGACATCTTCAGGTTCAGGCTGGTAAAACATGGCACCTGTTCCTGAAATAAGTTCAGGTTTCTCTTGCTGTTCAAGCTCTCCCTTGCAGGCCATTAAACGATCATCCTGAACAATACCGGCAACTGCCTCATTTATCGCTTTATCAGGAACATCACCATATTTCTGTTTAAAACTATCAACAAGTTCTGAAATTTTGACCTGTTCTTTTTCTACTGCGATTTGTTTAACATAATCCTTAATCTTATTTTGATCTATTTTGTCTTGCTCCGACCATCCCCGTTGTCTTGCCCCTTCCGGTGTTAAGATAGAATATGCATCTGTTAAATCAACGTTAAACGGTAATTCCTTACCTTCCCGACTGTAGAACTCATCAGGCTTGACACTTTCGTCGGTTCCCATCCGGAAAACACACCATACCCCCTTGGAAACTCCAGCACGTATCAACTGATCAAGCACAACAGGAGACTCAAGAATAGGCCATTTTCGTATTCTGGAAAAATTTTCTCTTAGTTTTTTTACAGACACAACATCCTGCCGGGATAGAAATATTTTTTTAAGGTTGGACAGGTCAGACTGTGTTGTATGATCCGAGGTTACAAGTTCTCCTTCATCAAGAAGTGTTTTACGAATCTGTTCTAAAATTGATTCGCCCCCTTCAGCTCCGCTTGTCTTGATTTCTTTGCCTATTATTTGTCCACTTGCCGAAGGAAACCACAAGCTATGGTAACTTGCAGACACAGAAGTGATTAGCGCATTCTCTCTTTCACTGAATCGTTTTTTAAAATTATCTTCATTTAATTTATTCGGATTGATACCATGATTTTGTGGATTTTGATTCAATCTGCGCATGGCCAATACAGTGCGGGCCAAGTCTCTCAACGTTTTAAAAGATTTTAATGACGCAGAATCGGCTTCTCCAAAAATACTTGTTTGAGACTGTTTATCAGTTTTAACTGCAACTGTATCAGGGATAAGCATAAAGATTAGATTTTGTTCTATTCTTGGAATATTAATGCCTGCAAATATGATACATTCTTCAACATCAATTGATTTTGCCCCAAGCGATATCAACGCCAAAACAGGTTTTCCCTTGTTATCCGGAATATGTTCGGGCGCTGTCACATCATGCATAACATGGAAAGTTTTGATATCTGCCTTGATGATTTTTCTTGCAGTTGAATCTAAAAGGTCATTAATCTCCTCATTGCCAAGTGTTCTTCTTATTCTCGCCAATGCAATATTTACTGAAGGTTCAAGACTTGCGTAGTAACGTCCCTGGTTAAATCTTAAATAGAAAGCGCTATTGCTGATCTCTTTTAATGCTTCATTCACTTGAGGTGGTGTCAACCCTGGGAAAGCCACATTAAACAGCGCATCCTGTTCAGTTAGTCCAAAAAGATTTGAGGAAAGACCTGAATCCCTGCCGACCAGACTGTGTAAAAAAATTGTTTTCCAAGTATATTCGTACATTGGCCATCGTTCCGGATGCGGATTTTTTTGATCTGCAATTTCAGCATTGCTGCGTCCACCATCAATTTGATCTGTATCAGCTCCGCCAATATCAGCATTCAAAACAGGTAAAAGATCGCCGCTTCCTGTACGACCAATAATTTCATTGACCGTTCGCGCATCCCTAAAATCTATATGGCAAGCGTGGATCATGGGAATGTTCACTTGTTTTTTCCACAGGTTTCTAACAGCCAAAGCCAATACTCTCAATACACCTCTGGTTCCCTGAAAGTTTTCCGATACAGCCAGCTTATGATTTAAAAAATTAATCAAGGTCGGATGAAATGGGTATAGGGATATCATTCTATCTTTGTAATCTGTACGCGTCGCCTCATCAGGTAAAAGGGAAGTATTTTTCCGGTATAGATTTTCGTATGCCTTAGCTGTTTCCTGAGCCGCATTCGTATCAATTTTTGTAAACAGTCTCTTTGCAAGTACTCGCGATATTTCTGCTGCCTGGACAGGTACAACTGCGGTAGCATCTCTAAAAACGACACTGGTCACACTACCGATAGCCTGTTGGCCGATTCCAAGGGCTGCATCTTTGGTCACATCTTTTCCAACTACTTCGCCAAGAAGTTTAGCCAACTGTTCGGTCTGATTTGCAAAAGCATCTGTGGCGCTTGCTAATGTTAATAAAATAGCTATATTGGGATTAGATCTTGCATAGCCATGAAGCCCCATAAGAAATGCAGCTAATTGATCACCACCATCAGGATATGCAGCAGCGAGCCTCGCGGTGTACTGAGCCAGCTCATCTAACATCAGCAGGACTTTTCTGTTTCCAAAAACCTTATCAAAATAGTTTTTGCCCGGAGACGCATATGATGATGCTTCTTCCTTTATTTCCATATATAAAGATTCACCGCCGACCTGGAATGCAATCTCACCCCATAAAGTATATGGAACAAGGGCAGCTCCTTTTGGTTTATGCACAGGCAGTTCATCTCCGGCAATTCCAACAATAGCAACAGAGCCGGGTTCTGGAAGATATTCATTTGATATCAGATCAGAGGTAAAAGAAGATATTTCAGTTCCTTTGAAACCAATGTGAGCACATGCAATCAGAGTATGCGTTTTGCCTCCCCCAAAAGCTGTTTCAAGCCTGTGAATCGCCGGAACAGTGTTATCGCCTGCCAGACGAGCAAAAACCTCGAAGATTACCATCTTCAATCCATCTGTGGGATAGGTTGTTTCCTGAAAAAATTGTTGCGCATCTGTATACATCGGATGCATTCCAGAGCTATGACCATTGTAATAACGCAGAACCTCGCTTATTGAGGCTGTAAATATTTCCGGATTAAATGTTCCCCTTAAAATGTCCTGTCGCGGTTCACATGTCTCCATAATTGTCTTAATAGTCATGCTGCCCCCAAGAATATAATTTTTTTAAATTGTATAGCGCCGTTC
>Ga0255365_10118_pt1 | contig 15518 bp, 18 predicted proteins | sample ANMaggSeSYBR01J3_FD_182089 | JGI IMG/M metagenome (GOLD analysis project Ga0255365, IMG submission 182089) | Sediment cell enrichment communities from methane seep in Santa Monica Basin, California, United Staets - ANME aggregate JGI... | ecosystem: Environmental > Aquatic > Marine > Cold seeps >... | reverse complement strand
GGTGTAGCATTTACCCGAAACCCTTCAACAGGTGAACGAAAATTCTATGGCGAATACCTGATGAACGCCTGTAGCAATCGTAGGCGAACCTCTCGTCCACTTTCTCTGCCAGTGCCGCCACTGTTTTGTCGTTCAGTCCCAGATTTAGTACCGTATCCATCATACCAGGCATGGATATCCTTGCACCTGACCTGACAGATAACAATAATGGGTTTGAATTGTCACCGAACTTGAACCCGGTTTCTTCTTCCAGTTTAGCAAGCTGCTGTGCAACCTGTTCATCCAACTTTTCAGGATATTGCTGCTGGTTTTCGAAGTATTCTGTACACACTTCCGTTGTTATTGTAAAACCCGGGGGTACAGGTATTCCCAAATTAGCCATCTCAGCCAGGTGGGAACCTTTTCCACCCAGAAGATTTCTCATTGTTGCATTGCCTTCAGTCTTATCTTCACCGAAAAAGTATACATATTTATGGTCTGGCAAATCACTTCCTCCATTTTTTATCTAAATGTGGTTATGTTTCAATCAAGTAATTTGACCCGGAATTCGGTTAAATGCTTAATAATATTGCGATAAGATTCGAATAACAAATTGATTATTTTTGAAAAGTAGCCCTGAATGAAGACAGTAATTAGAAAAAATATAAATAGAATTTAACCAACCTTCAATTAGAATATTGTAAAGTTAACAATCTAAACAAGAGTGGTTTCAATGTCAGTGGGATTTGTATTAATAAATGTGACCCCGGGCAAGGAGCGGGATGTGTTCGACTGTCTGTTAAAAGAGCCAGATATTCCGGAGATTTATCCGCTGTTCGGGGAATATGACCTTATTGCAAAGGTTACTGTAAAGGATTTCGACCAGTTGAGCGATATTGTTTTTAACAAAATCCGCAAAATTTCAGGTGTGACCGACACCAAAACACTAACGGGAGGTAAGTTCTAAATTTAGTATTGCAGAAATCTGGAATCTTTGAGATAGATTTCCCCAAATTATAATTCACTGTTTTTCCTTGATCAATTTTACGATAGTCCCTGTACTGCAGGTATTGCACCGCTCATAGGCAGTTACCCTTACAACTTTCGCATTTATTCCCCTGTCCCTGATTTTTTCCTCAAGTTCTTTGGCATTGAAATGCTGGTCATGTCCAAGCACTACAATATCGGGTCGAATATCCTTGAGTGGCTTGAACATGTCATGATCATCTCCAAGTACAGCATGGTCCACCACTTTTAATGCGGCGACCATTTTTAACCTTTGGTCATCGGAAAGCACTGGTTTTGGTTTATGGTCCACCATGGAACTGCGAGCTACGATAACCCACAACTCATCACCCAGTCTTTTTGCTTCTTCCAGATATAACAGATGTCCAGGATGTAAAATATCAAAGGTCCCTGTGGCCAATACCCTAACCAACAAATATCACCGACAGTTAATTCTGTTGTTCTGCCATAAGGATTGCTAAGTTATAGTTCCACATTAATCATTATATACATGTGATTTTATACGTTTTTTATCAGGACAAATCCAAAAAACATATAAGTACATCATCCAATCTCACTTTCGTGATCCAATATGGCTAAAGTAGGATTTATAAAGTTAGGAAACCTGGGTATGTCCCAGGTTGTCGATCTCATTCTTGATGAGATTGCTGCGAGACAGGGAATAGAGGTTATGTCTTTTGGTACGGGAGCCAAAATGGGTAAGGACGAGGCTGCAAAAACGAAACACTTCAAGGAATTTGAAGCTGATTTCTATGTCATGATAAGCCCAAATTCATCTGCACCAGGCCCCACAGCGGCACGGGAGATATGGAAAGATAAAAAAGTTATCGTGATATCTGACGGCCCGACAAAGAAAGATGACCGCCAGGCCCTGGAAGATGCGGGATTCGGCTATATCGTTATGAAAGTGGACCCACTTATTGGTGCAAAGACCGAGTTCCTTGACCCTGTGGAGATGGCCAGCTTTAACAGCGATGCCATGAAGGTGCTGTCCACATGCGGTGTGGTCAGGTTGATACAGGAGGCATTTGATGCTGTCATTGCACAGGCTGATGCTGGCAAGGACCTTGAACTGCCCCATATCCTGGTGAGTGCCCAGAAGGCTGTGGAGAGTGCCGGGTTCAACAACCCATACGCCAAGGCTAAGGCACTGGCAGCCCTGCATATGACTGACAAGGTGGCAGAGATCAACTTCCCGGCTTGCTTTATGATGAAGGACATCGAGCAGGTTACATTGACAACTGCGACTGGTCACGAGATGATGAGAGCTGCAGCCCAGCTGGCAATAGATGCCAGGGAGATAGAGAAGGGCAATGATGCAGTGTTCAGAAAGCCACACATGAAAGATGGCAGTCAGAAGACCAAGACCAAACTGTACGAGAAACCTCAGTAAAATTATTCCAACAGGGGCAATTTAAATGCCCCTATCTTCTTTTTTAGACTTTATATAAAATGTAACTTGTTCTACTTTTTCGTTCTTTTTAACGTATAGGAAAGTATATACTTTCATGCAGGCTTGGAAAATGCGAACGACTTCCCCACACCACATCCAGCGTAGTAACACCTACGTCCAGTCAGCAGCGCCAGGGACGAGGTGCACAAAAATCTTATTCTTTTTTTTTCTGAGCAAACCTCATATACATATTCCTATTCCATCTTGTGACATGCATCATATTCTTTCAATGCTTTTTTCGCATTTTGAATTAGCCTGGAAGTAACATATAAAGAAGAAATATCCAACAGGTCTTCAAGTGCCTTTTTTGCATCATCATAGGATATTATCCTCTCCCTGTATGCCCTGAGAAGTATACCTATGGAACCAACGGGTTGCATTCCCATTGATTTTAGAACATCCCTTACGTCCAGGTCATCGCTTAAGACAAGATTGATACCTGTGTACTTTGAAAGTGTTATTACGCTTCCATCAGGTATGCTGATGTCATATTTTGTTGAAAAATATTCTATCTGGTCCTTTTTATTTGATACAATGTCAAGTATTTCAAATATCTTTGACTCAATCTCATTGTTCCCTGGCAGGTTGCAAACTTTGACTTCGTTGTAGACATCCCTGGGTACAAGCACTTTGCTAAAGAGTGAAAAACACGTGGATGTTCTGATCTCTGATAGATGGATGATGGGTCCGGCATCAGAAATTGCTTTAATCTCCATGAAGTCCCCATTGAATGTCTTCTTCAATTGCTGCTTCAAGTCTCGCCAATTGTTTCCGCTCTACCATGCTGCGCACAGCATCCCGGATGGCTTCCGAACGATTGGCATACCACCCTTCTTTGATCAAGGCATCGAGTTCTGCTACTAGTTTTGATGTTAATTTAGCAGGGATTGTCTGCAATTGTATCACCATAGTATACCATGGTGGTGTAGCATATATTCTTTTTGGAGGTGGGGTGCAACTGAATTGAAATCACGAATGGCACGAATCAGAATATAGTTATTTCAACGTAAACCACAGAGTGCACAGAGTGCACAGAGGACACAGAGGACACAGAGAAATGTAAAAATGCTATGTGTCCTATGTGACTTAAAAATTACACAAATTATATATTCCAACAGCCATACCCTCCCGGCGGCAGCACCCTCTCCCACCTCTCGCTCAGCGCACCAGCACACGCCTGCATTACCCAACATAGGCTGAGCGGCGGGAGAGCGTAAGCAGAAATGTGGGCACGGATTGGTTGGAAAACGCAGTGGATTGACCTATTCCGCCGCACTACGTGGTATGGGGGTTTCGGGTGTGTGGGGGGTGAGAGATATATCGGATGGAGGCTGGAATTTATATTTTTAATTTAGTTACTGTATAATATTTTGAAACAGAGTTGCGTAGAGATTAACTTTTTTCCGAATCTCAGATATCCACATGTATCGACTTGGTGTATGGTATGATTATTGCATAAATTGGATATTAGCAAAAAAATAATTATTTTTCACTTTAATGTCTTCCAAAATAAAAATGTTTAATTTTAATAAACAACATATATTGCTTATAAGAATTATTGAAAAATATATATATATAAAAACCCAATAATATCACTATATGGTCAAATAAAGTTAGTAATCAATAATTGAGTGAATTATATGCCTTATAGTTATTCGCAAATAGATAAAGACAATTTGAATTGGTTTCAAAAAAATGACTCCAAAGCTACTTTGCTAACGATAAAATTAGATATAGGTCATATTCGAGGTTTATATAATTTTGAATTTAATTTTAAATATCCAATTTCAGTGATAGCTGGTAAAAATGGCTCTGGAAAATCTACAATACTTGCATTAGCAGCATGTGCTTTTCATAATTTTAAAGATGGATTTAAATTACCCGGAAGAAAAAGTACATATTATACATTTTCAAATTTTTTTATACAATCAAAAGAAGAAATACCACCCGAAGGTATAGCAATAAATTACCAAATTTTATACAACAGCTGGCGTAAAACAAAGGATTTTCCAGACGGTAAAGGACCTGGTTGGCAAACAAGAAAAAAAAATATTGGTGGAAAATGGAATAATTATTCTAGTCGTGTAAGAAGAAATGTTGTTTTTTTTGGAATTGATAGAGTAGTTCCACATTCAGAAAAAAGTGTTTCAAAAAGCTATAGACTACATTTTAAAGATTGTGAAAAATTAGGTTGGGAAAATGAAGTTAAGAATCTTGTTGGTAAGATACTAAATAGAAATTATGATAAATTCTGGTATAAAAAACATACAAAATATCGATTGCCAATGGTAGAAATTGGAGGGAATGTTTATTCAGGATTTAATATGGGGGCAGGTGAAAATGCTTTGTTTGAGATTTTTTCAACCATTTTTTCATGTCCGCCTGGTGTTCTTCTTGTAATAGATGAAATTGAATTAGGCTTGCATGAAGAGGCACAAACAAGATTTATCGAGGAACTTAAAAAATTATGTAAAGAAAGACAAATGCAGATTATTTGTACAACCCATTCATTTAATATTTTGAAAAATGTTCCACCAGAAGCAAGATTTTTCATCGAAAATTTGGAAAAGGAAACAGTTATAACTCCAAATATTGCACCCTTTTTTGCTGCTGGCAAAATGTCGGGGGAAAATAGTAATGAACTAGATATATTCATCGAGGATTCTATTGCAAAATATTTACTTGAATTGGGCATATCAAATAAGACAAGAACAAGAATTAATGTTCTTCCGATTGGATCATCTTCAGCCATTGCAAGGCAACTCGCTGCCCGATATAAAAATATTAAAGAAGGAGAATGTATTGCAATTTTAGATGGTGATAAATCATCTGAAATTGAGCAAATATGTGATTCCTTTTTAAAATCATTGGAAAATGTTACTGATAAAGATGAAGCTAAGTCTTGGATAAAGAATCGACTGAATTTTTTACCAGGGGACACATGGCCGGAAAATTGGATTTTATCACAGGCAAAAAATAATGACAAATCTGAATTAATGGAACATCTTTCATTAGATGAACATGAATTAAATGAATTTATTGATGAAGCGATTAGAGCCGGTAAGCACAATGAATTTTATACATTATATAGAAAAATAAACCTTGATAAGGAAGTAATCTGTGCAATTTTCAGTCGTTTTAGTATTAAATTTAATAGGGATGAATTCGTTGGTATTGAAGAATTTATATTAAATTATTTAGAATAAATATTAAAATCATAAATTCAATTTGCGGTAACCGAATTTCTTCACCTTCTTGCATTCACTATACTGCCATCCTCCAGTTAGAACAGTACAAGTTCCTTCTCTGGCATCATATCCTTCTTTATCTCGCAAAATATTAATCCAATAAAGTTAAAGATTATTCCCTCATAGCAGGTAGATAAATACTATGAAATTAACCAATAAACATATACTAATAACCGGCGGCGCAGGCTTCATCGGCAGCCACGTTGTAGATCATCTCATTAAAAAAAACAGGGTCACTGTACTTGATAACCTGAGTTCCGGCAGGATGGAATTCATACAGCACCACATGGATAATGACAATTTCAAATTGATCGAGGCCGACTTGATGGAACCAAACACCATCACCTCTGCCCTTGATGGCATTGATATGGTGTTCCACCTTGCCGCCAACCCTGATGTGAGGCTGGGGGCAGAAGACACAAAAGTGCACCTTGAGCAAAATATCCTTGCTACTTATAACCTGCTTGAAGCCATGAGACAGACAGGGACCGGTCGGTTAGTATTTACATCCACATCCACAGTGTACGGGGCTGCCAGCATAATGCCCACGCCAGAGGATTACGGACCCCAGGTACCAATTTCCCTTTATGGCGCATCGAAACTGGCATGTGAGGCATTGATATCCTCGTACTGTCATACTTTTAACATGAAAGCATGGCTCTACCGTTTTGCCAACATTGTAGGCAGCAGAGGCTCCCATGGCGTACTGGTAGATTTCATCAACAAACTGCGGATGGACCCGTTCACCCTGGAGATACTGGGCTCGGGCAGGCAAAATAAATCGTACCTGGATGTGGGTGACTGCGTGGATGCCATGATGTTCGGGGTGGAACATTCTGACGATACCGTCAATATTTTCAATATCGGGTCAGAGGATTCCATCGACGTGGTAGGTATTGCAGATATCGTTACCAAAAAGATGGGTTATAGTGATGTGGAGTACAGGTTCACAGGCGGTGTGGACGGCGGTGCTGGCTGGAAAGGAGACGTGAAGTTCATGCTGCTGTCCATCGGGAAATTAAAGGTGCTTGGCTGGGTGCCGGGGCACGACTCACGCCAGAGCATTGAAATGGCAGTAGAATCGTTATTGGAAGAATAGTGTACTGGTAAGGTTGGTCTAAATGGAGGACAGAATAAGGGGATACCAGGGATTGTTCCCGAAACTTGGTGACCCCATCTATATCGACCCGCTGGGTGCGGTTATCGGGGATGTGGAACTGGGTGATCATGTGAGCATCTGGTCAAATGCTGTGGTCAGGGGTGACCCGTGCCCCATTAGTATCGGTCCCTGGACAAATATCCAGGACAACTGCACAGTGCATGCCGGCCCGGACAATGTTGCAAAGATAGGCGGGTACTGTGTGGTTGGCCACGGCGCTATACTTCACGGATGCACGATAGGCGATGGCTGCATGATCGGCATGGGGTCGATTGTGATGAACAGGGCAAACCTGGGTGATGGTTGTCTTGTTGGTGCCGGGACGCTGATAACAGAAGGTAAGACCTTCCCACCTGGCAGCCTCATCTTAGGCAGTCCGGGAAAGGTGGTGCGGGAGTTGAAGCCTGATGAGGTTGAGGATATCCGCGAGGCTGCCAGGCATTACTGGGATACGGCACTGGAGCATATGAATAAGGGCACTGAAGTATGGAGATCTTGAATGATACCTGATAGCTGTAGTTTCTGCAAAGGCAAGCTTGTCAAAGGAAAAACCGAATTCGTTGTAAGGGTTGAAAATGAAGTACTTGCCATAAAGGATGTTTCAGCATACATCTGTGAAGAATGCGGCGAAGCATATTATACTCCTGAAATATCTGAAAAAATAGATGGAATTATGAAGAAATTCCATAATTCAACCCTGCTTGTACACCCGCTCGCAGCAGGAGAATTAAGTCTCGAAGAAGCAACTGTGTAATATTTAAAATTTATTGCGTACCAGATAATTCATGATCCTGTGCCCTTTCACCATTCCCAGTGAGCCCGCTTCTACAGAGAACTCATTGTATTCAGTAACATCATCCTTATTGCCGTTACTTGAAAGCACAGCAAAGGGCACAGGGTCATGTGTGTGGGTCCTGAGTGGGATGGGGGTCCTGTGGTCAGGCATCAGCAGTACCTTATAATCATCAAAGGCAGCCATCCCGTCAAGGATAAGCCCCGCAACTTTGCGATCGAAATCTTCGAGGGCCTTGATCTTTGCATCAATATCACCAATATGTGACGCTTCGTCTGCGGCCTCCACATGCACATAAACGAAATCATCCGAATCCAGTACATCAAGTGCAGCCTTTGCCTTGCCTTTATAGTTAGTATCAAGGTAACCGGTAGCCCCTGGCACATCGATCACTTCCAGTCCGGCGCAGACCCCAAGTCCTTTTAGCAGATCAACTGCCGAGATCATGGCCCCGCTAATGTTGTACAATTCCCTGAAGGTGGGCATGGACACAGATCTGCCCTGTGCCCACGGCCAGATCATGTTGCCCATATTCTTACCTTCATTTGCCCGGGCCTGGTTCACTTCATGCCCCTCCAGCAGCGGCTTTGAATCCATGATAAGCCGGGTGAGCAGTTCCGAGTCCTTGCCGCCTGGCAGGAAATCCTGTACTTTTTGTCCCACCTGGTCATGTGGCGGCGTACACTGTGCGTCCAGTCCAAGGCCGCCTGAGAGTACCAGCAGGTGGCGGTAGCTGACACCGGGATAAAATTTCACTCCGCTGCTGCCAAGATGCTCGTCCACTTCCCTTATGAGTTCTCCGGCCTCGTCTGTGGAGATATGACCGGCACTGTAGTCTTCGATAATCCCGTCCTTTTCAGTTATAATGTTACATCGAAAGGCAATGTCAGCAGGTCCCAGTTTTACTCCCATGCTGGCCGCTTCCAGTGGACCCCTGCCGGAATAGTATTTAGCCGGGTCATAGCCCAGGATGGAGAGGTTTGCAACATCAGAGCCGGGCGGCATATCTGGTGGTATAGTTACTGCCAGCCCGCAGACCCCTTCCCTTGCAATGTAATCCATGTTGGGTGTATGGGCAAATTGCAGAGGTGTCTTCCCGTCAAGTTCGTCCAGGGAGTAATCTGCCATGCCATCGCACAGGAGTATAACATATTTCATTCTCAGGTTCACCTTTGTGTTTAGATGACCACATCTGATAAAAATGTTATATCCGGGATGCTAATCATCAATTATTGCAAGCTGTAAATGTGTGGATAGAATTGATTTCCTCAATCATAATATAAATTCAGTGAAATAACAGTGCATCTGATGAAAGATGATAGTATTTGTACTGCAACGTTTGGTGCAATAGTAAATGAGTTTATGCCTGAGTTTGGATTCGAAACCAAGTGTACCTCATGATACAACAGGTCTCAAGGCCGGGGCGTTAGAGCGAAGCGAAAAGGCCGGGAATAAGAAAATCGCACCAGTAATTTTCGACTTCCGTACATAGCCTCCAGGGAACCTCACGACTCATTTTGATTAGTCTACTTTGCGACCCCGGCACCAAGGGGCAGGAAGATGTTCATCCCAATGCGTGTGGTGAACACGCACTTCCATGCATTTTCTTTTATTCCTCAAAAACAGGTGTGTGAAGATGTAAAGGATGCTTTTGGTAGATGTTTGCAGGGTGTGGGTGAAGTGTGCCTTTATCCTGCTGTGTTTTTTACTTAATGTTGGCACTGAGTTTTCGACGACCAATACAAAAGAATTTTAAATGAAAAGAAATGATTGATGATAACTAAATTATGACCGATTTAGTGGCTAGCTGGTTATCAGGGAGTTTAATGGTGTTAAAATTTATTGACTGAATGGGGAAAAAGTGTAAACATGATATTAAAACCAGTACCGACATATGGATTCAAAGTGAACGAAACTTTACATTGGGAGTTTAGCCCATGAATAACTTTAACGAAAAGGTCAGCTTCATCTGGTCGGTGGCAGACCTGTTGCGGGGACCATACCGTCCTAACCAGTATAAGGATGTCATGCTGCCATTGACCGTCCTGCGCCGTCTCGACTGTGTGCTTGAGCCTACTAAAGATAAAGTGATTAAAAAATACGAGAGCCTGGAAGACAGTAAGATCACAAAACCAGAAAAAATTTTGAATAGGGTTGCTGGACAGTCATTCCATAATACAAGCCATTTCACTTTTGAGAAATTGAAAGACGACCCCGATCACATCGCAGCAAACCTGACACAATATATCAAGAGTTTCTCAAACCATGCCCGCGAGATTATCGAGCACTTTGGTTTTGAAGAACATATTGCTAAACTCGAAAAAGCAGACCGTCTGTACCAGGTTGTTGCAAAGTTCTGTGAGATTGACCTGCATCCTGATAAGGTATCTAATATAGAGATGGGATATATCTTCGAGGAACTTATCAGGCGATTCAATGAAGCCAGTAATGAGGAGGCTGGCGACCACTTCACTCCAAGGGAAGTAATCAGACTAATGGTTAACCTGATATTTGCTCCTGATAACGATACCTTAACCACTAAGGGTATTGTAAAGACGCTTTACGACCCTGCGGCAGGGACTGGTGGAATGCTGTCTGTTTCTGAGGAATACCTTCGTGAATTAAATCCCGATGCAACGCTTGAGGTATTTGCCCAGGACTATAATCCACAATCATATGCTATCTGCGGTTCTGATATGATGATAAAAGGTCAGGGGCTGGACAATATCAGGTTTGGTGACAGTTTTACTAATGATTATTTTTCAGACAAGACCTTTGATTACATGCTTGCAAATCCACCATTTGGCGTTGAGTGGAAGCCTCAGAAAAATTTTATTAAAAAAGAGCATGATGAACAGGGGTATGGCGGACGATTTGGTGCGGGATTGCCGCGCATTAATGATGGCTCATTCTTGTTCCTCCAGCATATGATAAGCAAGATGAAGGAACGGGAAGAAGGAGGTACACGGCTGGCAATTGTCTTTAACGGCTCTCCACTTTTCACAGGAGCGGCAGGGTCAGGGGAGAGCGATATCCGCAAATGGATAATTGACAGTGATTGGCTTGATGCTGTTGTAGCACTTCCGGACCAGCTATTTTACAATACGGGTATCAGCACATATCTCTGGATTGTGACAAACCGCAAAGAAAAAGAGCGTAGGGGCAAGATACAGCTTATCGATGCTACTGGATTCTTTTTGAAGATGCGTAAGAGCCTTGATAATAAACGCAATGAGATTGGGGACGGGTGCGATGGTAAAGCCGATCATATCGGTGAAATTACCCGTCTTTACGGTGATTTTACAGAAGGCGAGTATGTGAAGATCTTTGATAATACTGATCTTGGATACCAGCGTATTACTGTGGAGCGACCCCTGTGTCTTAATTTTATGGTAAATGATGAAAGGCTGGGAAAAGTCAGGGAAGCAAACCAGTTTGTAAATCTGGCAACCAGTAAAAAGCGCAAGGATACGGAAAAAGCTGAAGCTGAGATTGCTGAAGGGAAGAAGATGCAGCAGTCGATCCTGAGCGCGCTGGATACAATATCTTCGAGTGGTGTGGTAAAGAACCGCGATGAGTTTACGAATTTGATGAAGAGTGCATTCATGCATTCCGGTCTGAAAATCCCTGCTCCATTATTCAAAGCTATCCTGATGGCACTTTCTGAGCGGGATGAGACAGCAGATCGATGCACAGGTAAGAATGACAATCCTGAACCGGATTCGGATTTGCGTGATTATGAGAATGTACCGCTTAAGGAAGATATTGCTGATTATATGGCGCGCGAGGTACTGCCGCATGTGCCTGATGCATGGGTGGATGAGTCAAAGATAAAGATAGGGTATGAGATTAATTTTAACCGATATTTCTACAAATATACACCACCTCGACCGCTTGATGTGATAGAGGGAGAATTGAAGGGTATCGAGAAGGAGATAGCTGAGATGCTTGGGGAGATGGTGTGAGTATTTTATGATATACAAAATGGTTTGTGACTCATATTTTGACTTTTATAGTACACAAAGGGATTTGTGTGTCATAGATGATATGCAAAAAGGATTTTCTCGCTCAAATCTACTCTACATGATTCGTTCTGCTGAGTTTTATCTTAATGAGAAGATTGTCTCCGCACTGAAGAGACAATTGAACATGACCCATTTTTGGGAGATGATCCACATTAAAGACGATGAACTCAGATTTCTAATTTGTGCACCCGCATTTATAGGTTTTTATGCGTGGTTAATTGGTTCAAATGTGATAACTGGAATACTAAGGAGGGTGACTGTCTAATGATTGAAAATGACCTCAAAACAGCGATTCTTACAGAACTTGAACTGTCACTTCAGGAGATCAGCCCGGATTTTATGCTCATTCCGCGTCAGATGGGTTTTTCCATAGATAACGAACACCGCGTTGTTGATTTGCTTTTTTATCACCGCAAAATGCAATGCATGATGCCGTTTTATCTCAAGTTTGGAGCGCTGCAGAACGATGATATTGAATGGATGCAGGTAAACTTGCGAACGCTTCTTAAATATAAAATGCGGCAGAGAGATGAAAAACCAATTGGATTTATTCTGTGTGTGCAGGATAATAAAGAGCATGTAGAGCTTGTACAGTTGGAACAAAGCAAGGAATTTATTTCTAAAAACTTCATAGAATTTCCGTTGAAAAAAATTTTTAAATCAAAATTGCACGATGCAGTCAATCAAGCACGGAAACAGCTTGTGGCTGACGAAATTTATGAGGGGACATAATGAGCATTGAACTCACTCCAACAATCTCTGGCGCACCCGTACACAGGTGGAAGCGGTATCCTGCATATAGGGATTCGGGGGTGAAGTGGATTGGGGAGGTGCCGGAGGAGTGGGAAGTAAAAAGGGTGAAGTCGTTTACAGCAATGCATAAGCAGGGATATTACACGGAGCAAGCCTACATCGATGAGGGTGCAAAGCTGGCAAGAATCACAGATATTGATGATTTTGGGAGTATTTTTTTCAAAAATATGCCATTTATTGCTATCTCGCCAAATGATGAACGTTCATTCAAACTCAAAGATGGGGATTTTCTATTTGCACGGAGCGGAACCATTGGACGATTTGAACTTGTTCGAAATCCTGAACGCTCTGTTTTTGCGTCTTATTTAATCCTTTTCAAGTTTAAAGGTGTAGAAAAAGAGTTTCTTCGTTACGCCTTTGGTTCCCATTTTTTTAAAGAGGGTTTAATCAGCACGTTACATGGAGGTGCAAATCAAAATGTGCATGCTGAAAATATAAAAGAACAATACTTAGCTGTACCCCCCCTCCCCAAACAGTGTGCAATCGCCACCTTCCTCGACCGCGAGACAGGGCGCATTGATACACTTATCGCAAAGAAGGAGCGGCAGGTTGAGCTTTTGCAGGAGAAGCGCGCCGCACTCATAAGCCATGCTGTCACAAAAGGGCTGGACCCTGATGTTAAGATGAAGGACTCACTGGTAGAGTGGCTGGGTGAAGTGCCAGAGGAGTGGTCTGCATCCTCGGTAAAACATTATTTTTACATCCAGTTAGGAAAAATGCTTCAAAATAAACCAGATTCAGTCGAAGATATGTTGGTTCCATATGCTAAAGCGTTACATGTACTTTGGGGAAATGTGATAACTGATGATTTAACTGAAATGTGGGCACATCCTTCTGATATCCAACAATATGGAATTGAGGCAGTTGATTTTCTCGTTTGTGAAGGAGGTGAAGTTGGTCGAACTGGAATTGTAACGTCACCACCAAAACAATGCATAATCCAAAATGCCTTGCACAGAGTACGTGCAAAAAAGTCAAACGAATTACGTTTCTTGCTATATGTTCTATATGCTGTTAGCAGTTCTACTTGGCTTGATGTTCTATGTAACAAAGCTACCATTGCACATTTCACACGTGAAAAGTTTGCTGACTTAAAGATTCCAGTCCCCCCCCATCCTGAACAGCGCACCATCGCCACCTTCCTCGACCGCGAGACTGGGCGCATTGACACCTTAACCACAAAAATCCGTGAATCCATCTCAAAACTCCGCGAATACCGTACAGCCCTCATATCAGCCGCAGTAACCGGAAAGATCGATGTAAGAGAAGATTTGGTTTCATGACACGAGGATTCCGACCGAAATTCATAATCACGAACAGGATCACGTCAGGTCTCACCATGATCGAGCGTGCAAGAGGTTTTATGGAAGCGGCTGAACTCTCAGAGGAATGGATCCGTTCCATGGGTGATAGAGCCCTTGTCCTGGAGGCGCATCATACCACGCATATCGAAGGAACACAGCTTACACTGGATCAAGCCAGGCGTCTGCTGGCAGGGGAGGACGTATCAAACGTCGATCCCAATGATGTCAGGGAATTTTTAAACTATCGCAGGGCATTCGATTTCGTTTCAAAATATCTCGACAGCGGCGAAGACATAACCGAGGAGCTTATCCTTGAGATCCACAAGCGCTTGGTCGAAGGTGTACGTGGCGGCGCAGCAGCGCCTGGCGAATACCGCAATGTCCAAAACCACGTCGTCAACTCCGCCACAGGTGACATCATCTACACCCCCCCGCCACCTGAAAAGGTATCCGGGATGATGGAGACTCTTGTAGAATGGTTAAATATCGAAACGGAAATACATCCGGTACTTATGAGCGGCATCTCCCAGTTTCAGTTAGTGCATGTCCATCCCTTCCGGGATGGCAGCGATCGCACTTCCAGATTGCTCTCAACCCTGTGCCTCTATCGAGCTGGTTACGACTTTAAGCGGCTATTTGCTATCAGCGAGTATTACGACCGGGACCGAGCCGCCTTTTACAGCGCCATCCAGAACGTTCGGGAACAAGACATGGATATGACCGGGTGGCTTGAGTACTTCGTTGAAGGGCTGGCTACGCAGATGAGGGAAGTAACTCAGCGCGGGAAAGAGATAATCCGTCTGGACATGATCACCAGGAACTACGACCTTTCCAGGCGGCAGGCTACGGCATTGGGCTACGTACTTGAACATGACGGCATGACCATCCAAAACTACGAACAGCTTTGTCCTAATACCAACCGCCGGACACTGCAAAGAGATTTGAAAGCTATGATAGACAAAGGATTGATAGTCCCAAAAGGGGCTACAAACCAGCTGATTTACCGACTCAGGGAGGGCATACTATGAACTTGCGACAAATTCATGACAAAACTTGTGACAGACTCGCGACAAATTGTGACACAGATTGCGACATAAACAAGACGGAGGGAAAGCGATGAGTAAGATCCATACGGAAGCCATATTCGAAGCAGCTATCGAACATAATTTAATAACAGAAGGAGGCTACATCAGCGGCAACCCTGAAACATTCGACCGTAAGCGCTGCATTGACCCAACCATACTCATACCATTCATTCAGGAAACCCAGACAAAAGAATGGGAATACCTCAATAACATCCAGAAGGAGCGCACAGAAGAAACCCTTATTTCCGACCTCATCCGCGCCCTCGACTCAGAACATGAAGGATGCCTCAAGGTACTGCGCCTTCTGAATGAGCGTTTGGGAACCGACTTTAAACCGGCTGACCAGTTGTTTTTTGATTCAATTTGTGAAGATGCAGTTTCGGACACGAATTTACGCCAGGCTGCCATGGCTAATACTATGGAGAACTTTGGATATGTCTTTTTAAAGTCACTCGAAGGACTTTTTATCGATCGAATGGATCTGAACGAGGAGATAACTGCAAAGTATATGAATGAAAAGGAGTTTCAAAAAATTGCAGGGCAGAATTTACTTGAGCGTGTGTATAAAACGATAAGAAGTGAGGGGGCATCTGCTTAGATTGCATCAGGGTGCTCGTTTATATTCCCCATCTT
>Ga0255365_10198_pt1 | contig 15524 bp, 10 predicted proteins | sample ANMaggSeSYBR01J3_FD_182089 | JGI IMG/M metagenome (GOLD analysis project Ga0255365, IMG submission 182089) | Sediment cell enrichment communities from methane seep in Santa Monica Basin, California, United Staets - ANME aggregate JGI... | ecosystem: Environmental > Aquatic > Marine > Cold seeps >... | reverse complement strand
TGAAGTGAAAAAGATATTCTTCGGATTGCCTGATAGAAATGAGCAAGAAGAAATCGCAAAGCGTCTCGTGGCAATTCAAGAACGAATCGACAGTTCTAAGAGGGAACTGGCAAAGCACGCTTCAATCAAAACCGCCCTCATGCAGGACCTGCTCACCGGCGAAGTGCGTGCCACCCCCCTGCTGAACAACAAGGAGGACGTCTAATGTATCTACGACAACTACTGATTCATAATTTCCGCAAAATTGAGGATCTGACTATCGATTTTCCCCGAGGGTTGTGTGTGATTGTCGGGGAAAACAATACCGGCAAAACAACGATTATCGACGCCTTGAGACTAATACTCTTTCCAAGCCCTGAATTTGATGCCCTTCGGGTTAATGAAGACGATTTCCGAAACAGCACGGACTATGCCCCGATTGAGTTGACGTGTACGTTTGCGGATCTTACGGACGAAGACGAGGTACATTTTCAGGAATGTCTGGTTGATATTGGTGACGGCAAATTCGAAGTCCAGATCAACGTCAGAGTCGAGTTCAACAAGACTACTCGCCGGTGTAATGTGAAGAAGTGGGGTGGCGAAACGGAAGGCGGGGCACTTCCTTCAAATCACTATGATCGGTTTGCGATGATTTACCTTCAGCCTCTTCGGGACCCAGAGCGGGGTCTCCGACCCGGTAAAAACTCTCAGGTGTCTCGACTAATAGACTGTCTGGCCGAAGAATCGCAGCACGCCGATTTTGAGGGAATTGCGAAAGATGCCAACGATAGAATTCGGGCTCTCGATCCTGTCAAACAAGCAAGATTGGATATTAATTTGCAGATGACTGCAATCGCGGGTCACAAACTATCCCAAGATACGCAATTGATCTTCTCCGATCCCGTATTTCGACGAATAATTGCTGGGCTTCAGCCCGAAATTGAAGGGCTACCCTTCTCTCTCAATGGCCTTGGTTATAACAACCTCATCTTTACGTCCGCAACCCTCGGATTACTTCGGCGAAGCGCACAGTATTCGTTTCGATCGATACTGGTAGAAGAACCTGAGGCTCACCTCCATCCACAACTTCAGGCACTTCTCCTCAGGCACTTTGCCAACGTCGCATTGGATGAAGGTGATAATGATGAAGTGCAGGTTATAGCAAGTACACATTCGCCTACCTTGGCTAGTCAAGCACCAATAGATTCCATAGTTTCAGTTTACGAAGACAACGACACCGTTACCGCAGTCTCAGTGTGTACAATCGATATCGAGGATAAACTCAAGAAGAAACTTCAGCGGTATCTTGATGTAACGCGTGGCGAACTATTCTTCGCAAGGCGCATATTGATGGTCGAGGGGATCGCTGAAGCATTGTTGCTCCCGATACTCACGAAGATCGCAGGGGGATCACTCAAAGACTCTGCGGTATCCGTCATTAACGTTGAAGGATTGAATTTCAATGCGTTCCTGCCATTATTCGGTGACGGACGGCTTACAATACCTATTGCTATCTTGACAGATGGGGATGCTAATGAGCGCGGAGGTGAATTATCGGCGACTGCAATGGGTCTTAAAGCGAAAGAATCCGAAATTTCGAATCTTCGCGTTGCACTATCTGAAATTACCTTTGAACATGAACTTGCTCGTTCAGACGAGCTCCTCCCTCTGCTTGTAGAAGCATTCAAGACGATACACCCCATTAAGGGTAATGAACTTGAATCAAACATAACATCTTTTTCCTCCGGAGGCGAGAAGGCCGATTATTTTTGCGAGGTTTTCTTGGAAACACGAACTTCTAAAGGAAGATTTGCACAAGAATTAGCCTTGTTACTGGATGATGTGGAGATTTCATCTGCTGCTGTCCCAAAATACATCATGGAAGTCCTTGGGTACTTGGGAGTTGTTGAAATGGAGGAAGACGATGATCTCAATTGACGCATTACGGGATGCGATCCTGTCACAGAATCCAACTGATGAGCAAAAGGATGCCATCTTTGCTGACGAGTTAGAATTCCTTTTGCGGGCTGCGCCAGGAAGCGGCAAGACATGGACATCTTCACGTCGGTTTATCTGGCGAGGTGCGAACTGGCCCTATTCGTCCGGTGGGCTTGCTCTACTCTCATTTACGAATGCGGCAATTCGTGAGTTCAAAGAAGCGACGATTACCCTTGGTAGGAGCGACATCCTGTCGGATCCAAACTATGTGGGAACTTTTGACGCCTTCGTCGAGCGATTCATCCTAACGCCCTTCGGACATCTGATCACAGGCGATAGTCAGCGACCAAAGTTCTTTCTCGCCCCGCGTCCCGGTGATTGGAAGAACAATAAGCTCCTGACTTACACAAAAATGAAAGGAAATCGAACAATTCCTGTGCCTGCATGGGAAACGATTCCGTTTCCTCAAGACAACACGGTAGCTTACAAAGCGTCCAGTACGTTCGGAGGACAGGAACTCAACGGAGGCAGTGCGGTTATGAATCTCATGTTACTCGGATTCTATACGCACTCGCAACGCGTGTTCTGGGCTTGCCACCTCCTATTTAAGCGGCCTCATATTGTCAAAGTAATTGCAAGGCGATTCCCCGAGATTATCATCGATGAGGCGCAGGATACCAATGCTTGGCTACTAATTCTCTTGGATTTACTCCGAGAGAAAGGAGCAAAAATCACTCTTGTTGGAGACCCTGATCAGTGCATTTACGAATTTAGCATGGCAGACGCCACTTCCTTGCCGAGTTTGAGAGACAAGTGGAATATCCCAGAGAAACCTCTTTCTCAGTCGTTTCGGTGTAACAATCAAATAGCATCTGCCGTGAAGATGATTGGCGGTAATGACGCCTTTTGCGGTTATGGTGATGGTGGTCATGAATACCACCGTGCTTATATCATTAGAGAATCCTCCAAGCAGTTTTCCGACAGCATTCGAGGATTTCAAAGCATTGTGGAACAAGGAAATCTTGATATCGCGTCGGCCGCCATAATCTGTAGGGCTCATGGACAATTAGAATCAGTTCGGGGCGAAGTCAAGTACTCTAAACTAAAAGGAAAAACAAAGATCTTGGCAAAGGCTGCGTTTCTACGTGATTGCCGATATGACTATGAGCAAGCGTATAAGCTAGTAGAAGCTATTATTCGTGAGATGGCCCCAAATAACGACTTTTGGGAGCGGATGGATGAAAATCCAGATTCGGAGAATTCCAAAGCTACACGTCTCGCAATATGGCAGTATGTAAAATCTCCGAAGGGCCTTCCTGCAGTGAGTCAACATGGCGGGGTCTGGATTCAAGACCTTCGTCAAGGTTTAACGGACTTAATGCAGATAATCGGTATTGGTGGTGATATAAAAATTGGAAAATGGATTAAGAAGACGGGTCTTGATGACGCTCAGATGAACTCACCCCTTTTTGCCGAACAGAACAAGTTCCCAAGTGTCAGGCAGGACACAATCCATCAGGTGAAAGGAGAGAGTATTGACGCAGTACTGGCAGTGGGAAGTTTGAAGTTCTGGAATTCAGTAGTAAAAGCAATTGATAACGACGAAAGTACAGAAAATAGACGTATTGCTTACGTTGCAATGACACGTGCTCGACATTTGCTCGTTGTAGCACTTCCATCTGGGCACTTCGATAAACATCTAAACAAGTGGGAAGAGTGGGGTTTTAAGCTACTACCGTACAACAATCCCGCAACCTTTTGGAAGGACGTATCATGAACGCCAATACAAGACAAACAGGGGTGGAAAAATCAATCATGCCGAGAAGATGCCTCTTCGGGACCAATTGGCCGAAGTCGGAGGGGGGGATTTTTGACTTCATTAATAAAAAACTTCTTACCAAACTCCGCTCCCTCAAAACCGCCCTCATGCAGGACCTGCTCACTGGCAAGATGCGCGTTACTTCTCTGTTAACCGAACCGCAGGAGGCTGGCGCATGACCTCCAAACTCCCCATAAATCTCAAAGACTTGCTTCACCAACGAAAGGTCGAAGGCGAGCGGATCGAGTACAAGACTGGGTGGAATCCGGATCCGATCATGCGCACTCTCTGCGCCTTTGCCAACGACTTCGAGAACCTTGGCGGCGGTTATGTGGTGATCGGACAGGACTGCGACGAGATGGGGATGCCAGTCTTTCCGCCGAAAGGCCTGCCCGACAATCAACTGGACAGGATACAGCGGGAACTTCTGGGATTCTGTAACCAGATCCAGCCTTCCTATTTTCCCATGTTGAGTGTCGAACGCTTCGAGGATCGCAACCTGATCGTCCTGTGGGCGCCGGGAGGCCAGAACCGACCGTACAAGGTTCCCAGGTCCGTCACGGCCAAGAAAAAGGATTACCGCCACTACATCCGCCGCTACTCCAGCACGGTTGAAGCAAGAGCTGACGATGAGCGGGAGTTGATCAGCCTCACGGCCAGGGTTCCCTTTGACGACCGCTTCAATCAGACCGCCGGGACTAATGACCTGTCGTTGCGATTGATGGAGGAATTCCTGCGCGAGGTGGGCAGCGATCTTGCGGATGAGTCGCGGGAGCTTTCAGCCGAAGCCCTGGGACGGCAAATGAATGTGGTTGGGGGTCCCGCTGAAGCGGCTTTGCCGAAAAACGTCGGCTTGCTCTTTTTCAACGATCATCCGGAGCGGTTCTTCCCGGCGACACAAATTGATGTGGTCTGGTTTCCGGAAGGAGCGGGTGGGGATCGCTTTGACGAGAAGACCTTTACAGGCCCTCTTGACCGTATCGCTCGTGACGCGCTGAGCCATATCCAGGCCAACTATCTCAAGCAAACGGTCGTCAAACACCCAGACCGGGCCGAAGCCGATCGTTTCTGGAATTATCCATATGCTGCCATTGAAGAGGCGGTGGTCAATGCCGTTTATCACCGTTCCTACGACATTCGTGAGCCGATAGAAGTGCGAATCACCCCTGAGGATCTGGTGGTTCTGAGTTTTCCCGGACCTGACCGTTCCATCCGGATGGCGGATCTGCAAAAAGGAAAAGCGGTCAGCCGCCGATATCGTAATCGACGAATCGGTGAGTTCCTCAAAGAGCTGGATCTCACCGAGGGCCGTTCGACCGGGATCTCGAAGATTCTGAAGGTGATGAAAGGCAACCATTCTCCGGTTCCCGAGTTTGAAACAGACGACGACAGAACGTACTTCCTGATCCGACTGCCCGTACACCCCGGAACCGTATCGGTGGAAAGCGCTCACATGGGCACAACAGAGACATCGACGGTGAAAACTTCGGTGAAAACTTCGGTGAAAACTTCGGTGAAAACTTCGGTGAAAACTTCGGTGAAAATCCTATCATTAATGCGTGAGAATCCTCAGGTATCTATTCCGGAAATCGCTGAAGCCATTGGAAGGACTGCCAGGGCCATCGAAATGCAGATAGCCCAACTGAAGGCTGAAGGTCTCATCGAACGTATCGGCCCGGCCAAGGGCGGCCACTGGGTTGTCAAGGAGGACGCATGAACACCGACAAGACACCCCCACACATCAAACTCGACGAACGCAATCACGTCGAAAAACCCCTGCTCGATCAGCTTATGGGCTTAAAGTGGGAAATCATCGACCTCGACAACAAACAGCATCCAACCAACAGCCACCGCCAAAGCTTCACCGAAGTGGTCATACTGCCGATCTTAAGCAAGCAGCTCAAGACAATCAATCCCTGGCTGGAAGATGATCAGGTCGAAGAAGTCATCAAGCAACTTACTGCCAGCTTCTCGGGCAGCGACCTGATTAAAAACAACCGCCACGCTTTTACCCTTCTGCTGGAAAACACCAGCGTCAGCGAAAACCGCCAGACCGGTGAGAGAAGCCCGACCGTGCGTTTTGTGGACTTTACGCACCGGGACAACAACAGCTTTATCGCTGTGTGTCAGTTCAAGGTGCGTATCCTCGGCACCGAGCATCACATCATCCCGGATATCGTGCTGTTCCTGAACGGTTTGCCGATAGTGGTGATTGAGTGCAAGTCCCCCAAAGTCAAAGACGCCATCCCTGAAGCCATCGACCAGATGCTACGCTACAGCGAACAGCGTGGAGCCAAAGGCGAAGGCAGTGCACCGCTTTTCTTTTATAACCAGATCGTTATCGCTACCTGCCGCAACGAGGCAAAGTTCGGCACCATCACCACTCACAGCGAGAAATACTTCTACCGCTGGGCTGACCCCTATCCCCGCACAGTGGACGAACTTGAGCACGGAGCTAGTGCCCCCAACGATCAACAGCGACTGGTCGCCGGGATGCTGGACCGCGACAACCTGCTGGACCTAATCCGTACCTTTACCCTGTTCTCCACCAACGACAAGAACGAGACCATCAAGATCGTAGGGCGCTACCAGCAGTTCCGCGCCGTCAAACTGGCAGTCAAGCGCCTGCTGGAAGGACAAAGCCCACGCGAGCGTAGTGGCATCATCTGGCACACCCAGGGCTCGGGTAAATCGCTGACCATGATGTTCATGGTACGTGAGATGTATCGCCATACCCAGCTTTCACACTGGAAGGTGGTCTTTGTGACCGACCGCACCCAACTGGAAGACCAGCTTTCCGAAACCAGCCAGAGCATCGGTTTCACTGTCAAGATGGCAGACAGTATCAGGAAGCTCAAAGCACTACTGCGCTCGGATTCCTCGGATCTGGTTATGGCCATGATCCACAAGTTCCGTGAAGCCGATCTGACCGAGACCTTCCCTGAGCTGAATGCCAGCCCGAACATTCTGGTGATGACTGACGAGGCGCACCGTTCCCAGTACAAGCGGTTGGGTGCCAACTTCGACAAAGGCCTCCCCAACGCCGCACGTATCGGCTACACCGGCACCCCCATAGACAAAACCGAGCGGGTCTTTGGCGATTATATCGATAAATACACCATGCGCCAATCTATCGAGGACGGTGTGACTCTGGAGATAGTCTACGAAGGCCGCACCCACAACGCCGAAGTCACCGACCAGCAAGGAATGGACACGGCTTTTGAAGATGTGTTCAGCGACTATAACCTTCGGCAGCGCATGGAGATTTTGGGGTACGGCTCCCGGGATGCCTATCTTGAAGCCGAACCAACTATTGAGGCTAAAGCCAAAGATATGATAGGACACTACCTAAAGTGGGTGTTCCCCAATGGCTACAAAGCACAAGTGGTAGCCACCTCCCGCGAGGCAGCTGTGCGCTACAAGAAACACATCGATGCAGCCCTGGCGGCTGCCATTGCCGATCTGGAACAGGCCAATCCGAATAACCTCGACCTTGACAGACTCAAGAAGCTGACGACGGATGTCATCATCTCAGGCAGTCACAACGACCAGCTACATCTCAAGGCGTATTCGGATAAAACAAAGCACGAGGCCAGCATCAAGAGCTTCAAATTATCTTTTGAAGGCGAAGATGAAGGTGTTAAAGGCGAAATTGGGATATTGATCGTGAACAACATGCTCATTACCGGATTCGATGCGCCGGTGGAGCAGGTGATGTATCTCGACAAGGTCATCATCGCTCACAATCTACTTCAGGCCATCGCTCGCGTGAATCGCGTGGGTGGTGAGTCCAAGGACAAAGGGTTCGTGGTTGATTATGTGGGAGTCGGCTACCACCTTAAAAAAGCCATCGACAGCTACGATGAGCGCGAACAAAAGGAAGTGCTCGACGCCCTCAGTTTCCCAGAAGAAGAATTACGCGAACTCAACGCCAGCCATGCCGCTATCATGGAGTTGCTCAAAAAGCACGGCCTCACGGACTTTACTGATCTCGATGCGTTCTTTGATATGTTCTATGAAGAAGACCTGCGTTTCGACTATATGCTGGCGTTCAAAAATCTGACCAAATGCCTGAACCTGGTCTATCCTAGCCGACAAGCCCTCGATTACATGCACGACTACCAGGCCCTCACCGAGATCAATGTGCTAGCAGGGAAACACTTCCGCGATGAACGCCTGAGCATGAAAGGCATCCCTCCCAAGCTGCGTGCCATAACCGATACTTATCTTGAGTCAAAAGGAATTGATGTGAAGATTGAACCGATCTCCATCCTTGATGAAGACTTTCAAAAGCACATCGGCAAACGCAACCGCACTAAGACAAAGGCAGCAGAGGTGGAGCACGCCATTCGCCACCATCTTGATGTTGAACTGGACGACGACCCAGACCTGCAAGCCTCTTTTGCTGAGGCATTGGCGAGGATCTTTGAAGAGTTCCGCGACAACTGGAAAAAGATCTACGAAGAACTGGAGAAGCTGCGGGAGCGCATCATCAACGCCAGTAAGGAACCGACCTATGGCCTTCACCGGAAGAAGCAAATGCCGCTGTTTAGAATGTTTGCACGGGAGATATTTGGTAAAGGCATGGCAACAACAGCAACGGAGCCTTTCAGAGTCGCAGAGGAGCCCGCTTCCTATGGCATGAGCAACGAAGATAAGATCAGCCTTCTGGTTAACCTGACGCAGAAGGCTTTTCTGATGGTGGAGCGGGAATTGAGGCTTACTGGATTCTGGGAGAGCATTCCCGCCCGCAACAAATTGAAAGCAGAGCTTCAGAAGACACTGCTTTCACAAGAGTTTGAAAATCTTCCCGGTCTCGTGGCAAATCGCTCTCATATCATCAGCCGAATCATTGAAATCGCAGAGAAAAACAACGACATTATTCTCTACGCGGAGTAGTACGATGGAGCTGGCCTATACAATTCAAAGATCGGCCAAACGGCGCAAGTTGACTATCACCGTCGAAAGAGATTGCAGTGTCGTGGTGCATGCGCCAAAAGGGACATCAGACGAAAAGATACGGAAGGTGGTGGAGTCAAAGCGTCAATGGATATACGAAAAAACCGGCCACCCACAGAAATACAAAGACCTGCCTCATGCACCAGGAAAAGAACTGGTCAGTGGTGAGTCTGCGCTTTATCTGGGTCGTCAATACCGTATTGAGATGGTCAAAACAGGTTTATCCGGGATTCAATTTGCCCACCGTTTCCTCATTCCGGCGACACATGGGAAGAATCAAGCAGAAGCCTTACGGGAATGGTATATAAAAAAGGCCAAAGAAAAGATTGTCCCAAGGGTCAGGCATCACGCACGCGAACTCGGAGTCAGTTTTTCCATGGTCAAGATTGTCGATAACCGCTATCGGTGGGGGTCCTGCACCGTGAATAACAATTTAAATTTCAACTGGCGGCTTATAAAAGCGCCGATGTTTGTCATCGATTACATCATTGTCCATGAACTCGCACACCTCATCGAGCCCAACCATACGCCCAAATTTAGGAACATTGTTAGTGCACAATCTCCGACGATGGAAAAGGCAAAGGTCTGGTTGAAGGAGAATGGACAACTGCTGGAACAGGCAATATGAAAGGCGTCGAAGAGGAGTTCTAACCGGGCCCCCCCCCCCCTGGTGTCGCGGCACAGCCTGTCCGCAATGGGGGAAGAGCGGGGGGGGGGCCCGGAGTCGGTGGGCTACGAGGGGCGGGGGGAGATGGTGGGGGGCCTGGGCCAGCAGCCGGTCATCCTCAAGTTCCACAGGGAGGGGCGCACCATTTCTCATGAAATTTGAAACTGAAAATAAAAAGTAATGAATTTATATTATAATAATAATAAGTTTAAATCGTCAATGACTGGGAGGAACATAGTTTGTTTGAGATTTACACTGAAACGATTGATTTTGATATGAACTCTTTTTCTGATATTATTATTGCAATGGCTCAGATTCCAGTTGATTGGATAGAAAATGAAAACTTTGTAGTACACAAAGATCCAGAAAAACAGTGGAACTTGGTGAAAGAAACGTTGGAAGAACTAAAAAAAACAAAGTTTCAAGGTCGTAATGTTGACATTGCAGTGTTTCCAGAATTATCTGTTCCACACAAATATGTAGATAAACTCACAGAACTTGTTAATGAATTCGATACTGATTTCATTCTTTTAGCAGGCTTTGATTTTATACCATTAGAAAAGTTTGTGGAATTATTAAATAGCTCAGATGTCAGTAAGAAGAAAGAGCAAATCGAATTACTAACTAAAAGTTCAGACTATGAACATATAAAAAAGATGAAACCAGTTAATTTTTGTTCGATTGTTGTGAAATCTGGTGGAAAGGTTAAACAATATTTTCAATCCAAACTATTTCCTTCAGTATATGAACAAAAAGGTTCACGTTTTTCAGAGATTCTGCATGGCAATTATTTATTACATTTTAAAAAGAAACCAGAGGAAAATAAAGAAGAAAAGGATGGAAAAACAAAGTTGCGAGAATTTAGTTTTTTGCCTCTGATCTGCTTTGATCAAATATATGAAAAAACAGAAGCAGGTTTATCAGTAATTGAAGAACTGATCAAGCATTCTGGTGATGAAGGTGCACCAGGATTTATGTTTATACTTCAATTTAATCCGCAGATGAATCATACATCTATTGATGATGCATTATATGAATATTATTTGTGTATGCCAACTAGGCACCTGAGGGAACTCACTTATACTCTATTTACAAATGTTTCAGAAAGATCCAAAGTTCCGGATAAAGTAAGTGACCCTGTATTTGGTAGCCTTGCGGTCTTTAATAAAAAAGCTATATTGACCAATACGGATGAATATAATCTGACTAAAATGGGGCGAGGAAATCTACAGAAGATGAAATTTCTTAATACGTCAGATAGATTATATTTTTTAAAATGTTCTCTTTTATTTAACTATCAAGAGGATGCACGATCATCCCGAAATCCAATTGAGATTCTGCAAACTACAGAATACAAGGAAAAACAATGGAAATATGTTGTTCCAAAAAAAGTGAATTCAACCTCTTTTTATTCAATGATAGACCAGTATTGTTCAGATGAATTTATAAGTTATTTTGAGGATGGCACTTTAGCAAACAGGATGGTTATTGATGAACTACACGAAAATGAGCTGTTGGTGATTTTCAGTAGAGGATACGAACATGCATCAAAAGAGAACATCCCAAACGAACTCATTGAAAAAATGGGACACCTTGCAAAACGTTTGGATAAGCTCGAAGCTATTAAAAAAGATAAATTAAGAGGAATTGCAGATGAAATTGTTGAAAATGATCTATACAACATAGGGTCATTTATACAGCAAAATAGAGAGATAATCAAATCTATAGTAAAGAAGTGGTAAGAATGGTTGATTATGATTTAGATGATTTGGGCGTTCCAGTAAAAACTGGGAACAAACCAAGAGATGGTATCAAAAAAGGAGATAAGATTTTACACAAATTTAGTGAAGACTATAATCCTGTCTTAGAACACAAAGAAAGATTAAAAAAGGAGAGTCCCACTGCGTTTGCTTCATTCAATAGGGATTATGAGTGGTTAAAATCTCACCTCGACGCAATTGTTAAATTTGCGCATAATGAATTCGAGATTGACGAAATAAATATGAGTACATATTTTATTACACTAAAAGCAGAAGATCATAATTGTATGCAAATAGAATTTCCTCATGAAAATACAATTTTAAATTCTCATTATAATGGTCCTAATTTTGCAAACTATTTTACAAGTACGGTAAACAATGATGTTAAAGATTATAAACAAATAGATTTGGCAAGAAGTTATATGAGGGAATTGTGGGAAAGCATACCCAATCATCAGCTCAAAAATATTAATTGGATAGCGCCTAAATTTTTATCTAATTATGCGTATGATGCTGATCCTCATTTAACTGTGGAGATGGAGTTTGACTTTGATGGGATACAACGAGATGGTGGTATTTATTCAAATTTATTCGTCCAGGAAAATAAGAAGTTTCCATTTTTTCCATTTCAACCATTTTTTGGTGGAAAAAAAGGAGAAGAAACGGGAGTTATTATTTTACCGAAAGATGAATTATTTGATATTAGTATTTTCAGAAAGAAGATTGCTGATAGAATAAATCTCAAATATCCAAATAGATTGCGGCTGGATAAGCGGTATGATTTTAAAATCGAAATCGAAGATATAATGAATTTATCTGATTATCGAACAATTAAGAATATCCGAATTAAACACGCGAATTCAACAGAGATGTTAGGGGAACTGACCAGAGATATTGTGCAAATGTCTGAACAGGTTCTAAGAGGTGCTCAACAATGCACTACATCGGATTATGTAAAAGGTAAAGATGACGAAGACATTGAAAAAGGATTGATGAAACGGTTTATTGATTCATATGAAAACCCAACGTTTGGGAACTTAGAGTCCACCATATTTGGTCCAGCTCAAGTACGTATTCCTTTTGATGGGAATCTAGTGTCAAAAATGAATAAAGACTTCCAAGAATACAAGAAAAATAGAGTTGGGGAATGAAGTACAATACTTATAAGTCACACGTTGACGTGATATTAAATGATCTTGAAGCATTGGAAGGCGTCTTTGTTTTTCCATCCCAGGGTTATAAGTTGAGTAAAGATGATACTCATACGTTTTCAATAGAGTGTATATTTATAGATTATAATATCAACAACGATAAACCATTTCAACTATCTTTTCTAAAGCACATTGCAAGACTTGATGAACGTACGTTTTACGCTGTATTGGAAACAGATGAACTCAATAAAGAAAAAGATAAAATAAGTTCTGGCACGTATATGGCAAATGTTATAAGCGGATTGAAGGGTGTTCCTTTTTTTATAACCAATGAAAATATTTTAGTATGTGGAGATGATGGGGACCATTTTGAAGATTATCGATACAAGAATATTGATAGATTTGTAGGAAATGGTCAATTTAACTACTTTTTAGTTCTCTTGGCTGATGTAAAATATAAGCATATGGGTGAGATCGAATATCAAATTGAAAAGTTTGAAAATGCAATTATTGCATTGCGGTGGATTATATCACACGGGTTTCCTTACAATAAAATTATTGATTGGGATAAAAATAAAATTATTGACGTTGATGTAAAGAATGCACTGATGACCAACGATGTACCCTTCAGCACTGATTTTATTATGGGAAATCCTGAAAAGAGGTTTTGTAGGCTGATTCGATTCGGCCTGAAAAAATTCCTATTGTCCAAAAGAAATTTGATTGAAAAACTTATTAGTCTAAATGTGATTGACCCTGCATCATCAATGCTTTTCTTAGAGATTATCAAAGAGCCGATAGTAGGTGTGTATGTTCCTGAAGTTCAGTCATTAAGCACAGAACTCATGCAACCAATAAATAATAATCAAAAGAAACCTGACATTTTTTCGCCAGCTTTTACGATTTCCATGCGCATCTCCCAACCAAAAGGGTTTACAGAAATGCTTTTAGAAGAAACGCAGAAGCATCCCACAATACTCGGAGGAATGCGATGGGAATTAAAGCCAGTAAAAACCGTTGTAGAAGGAAAACAGAGATATATTATAAATATGTATCCTGATGAACGTGTAAATATTTTACAGCTGTCTAAAACATTAGAAGAAACACGAAAATTTTGCATGCGATTACTTGCCAACTCAGGTTTAGATGATAACTACCTAAAACCTTCTAATGTTGAACTTCGGTTAAACTATCTTGAGATTACAATACCCAATATCAATAGAGAGATAACAAAGGCATGCAGAGATATGTTTAATAAAGAGTTTGGAATGGAACTGGCATACTCAAGAAAATTCAAAAAACTATCCGATCCAGACGATGACAAAATCCTGTTTAGATTTGGCTTTGGCATTTTATCATCTTTTGTGATAGATTGGCACACAGAAAAACAAAACAGCTCAAATAGATTGTATCGATGCGACCCATTTACAAAAGCTGCCATAACTCATGCACTTTCTGGAAACTACCTAAAAGGTAAAAAACTTTTAAATGAAGTATATGAATTATTCAGCACATATCGGAATTCTGATATGCCCAAGCAGTTCTGTAACTACATACAAAACAACGAAAAAGAGTTGACTCCTTACATAACAAAAAGCCATCCGATGTCATTCATGTCCAACGAGCACTACGTTCAACTTAAAAAAGACGTTGAATTTTTTATAGATAAATACTATATGTTCCAAAATATTGGAAAACTTGTAGAAACTGCGATTGAATTGCAAAAAATAGAACACATTTCACGTATACACCGAAAATTAACACATCTTGGAGTATACGAAGAAAAGGACCTGTCTTATCTGGATGATGTTTGCCAGAGCATATCACTATTTTTCGGTGCTCAATACAGAAAAAGTCTACAGTCATCATGAAATTATAAAATTAGAAAAAAACTATACCCTACAACAAACATAAATAACCAGAGCCTATGAGCCTTGAAGAATACGAAAAAAAGAAATTTTGCTAAAACGTCGGAACCAGACGCATCCACGACACCTACAACTGACAGGACAATATTTGTTGTGCAAGAACACCACGCATCACACCTGCATTACGACATTCGACTGGAAATAGAAGAGGTGTTGAAGAGTTTTGCAGTACCAAAAACTCCACCAACAGGTCATGCCCCCCATTTGTTCTTGCACTCTCCTCCCGCCCGCCTGAATCTCACCCAGCCGCCCCCTCTTGTGATGAGGACTGCGGACGGGGGAAAAAGTAAGACCTAGCCCGAGCGCAAGGCACATACCATTGAGTTTATCAAAAATGCAGACAGGGACATGAAGCTGCTATCCTGTGCCGACAAATTAGCTAATATACGGGACATCATCAGGGATTATGACAAGCTGAGGGATGGTGTGTGGGATATCTTCAATGCCTCAAAGGACTCGGTTGCATGGTATTACATTTCTATGCTCGATGCATTTGGTAATGGGGATGAGGATATTCGTGATATGCCTGCGTTTAAGGAGTTCGAGAAATGTGTAGGGGATATGTTTGGAGATGTAAAAGTGTGATGCGGGACGGGCTAATTATAAACTCGTTTCAATATAGCGATCACCCCAACCCACAAGTCTCTGTAAACCAGCATTAATCTATATCCATTCCTCCCCCCGCCAAACCATTACAACCCCCATACCCCAACTGAATCCACCTTCTCATCACTGTCACCCAATCAGCAGCCCCTACTGAGACATCTGGGTATCAGGAAGGTGCATTTTGTGGGTAATTCACTGGGCATCATCGTGGGCAACATCTCGGGGAAGGTCCTTATAGACGCCCCCCTGTATCCGGGTTTTTCGCTGACAGGGGTCATTCTATGGCTGGCCATCGTGTTGGTCTTCTCGGCCATTGCCAGTTTCTACCCTGCCTGGAAAGCGTCCCGGTTGACTGTGAACGAGGTACTGGCATATGAATGACAGAGGTGGTACGGTGAGACGATGGATAGTGATGGTGAGGGGCCTGGTGTTCTGCATCGGGATTACCCTGCACCTGTGGCAGCAGCCAGGATTTTATGCTGGATTTACACAATCTTCATGGTTGAGCCAATGGAGGATATGTATCACATAGAGAAGAAATCAATTGAATCGAATTCGAATGCATTTGGGTCTGTCTCATGGACTTCCATGATAAACCTGCTGGGAGATAATGGATCACCCAGTGGAGTCGATTCGCTCATTGTTAGATTAAGTACCTTCTTTGCACGGGTAACGGCCACGTAGAAGAGTCTGCGTTCTTCTTCGATTGGATTGTTG